>BNJU01003125.1_pt1 | contig 92309 bp, 96 predicted proteins | sample 8539281 | NCBI WGS metagenome assembly BNJU01 (sample SAMD00202456, study PRJDB9452) | human saliva metagenome | isolation source: human saliva | place: Japan
CTGCGCCGCTTTGTGCTGAGCACCGCCGTTATTCCGGCGTATGCATCATCATCTGCCGACGACGGCCCCTGCCTAGACCCCGATAAAAGCTACGAGATTTTTGCCAAGGATATGCGCATGGCGGCGGAAAATCGTGCAGCCGGTGAAAAAGGCTATGAAGAAATTGTGGTTCCCGACTATGCCTCATATATGCGCTTTGATCTACTCGGCGGTGTAGGCGGTACCCTTATTGCACCATACTCGGAGTTCACAGGACCTAACCGAACCGGCGGTACTGGAGGCGGCGGCGGCTACATTAAGGGAACCGTCAAGGTAACACCCGGGCAGCGCATCAAATTCTATGTGGGTACCAGCGGCGTCGGATATTATGACCGCCCCGCCAAAGGCGGCGAAGGGTACGGTAACGGCGGTTCGTCTGCGGCACTGCCCACCGAACTGGGGTCAGACGTACAGGGTAAACTGAACAGCCACAGCAATAAGGTTACGGTCTATTCGGGCTCCGGCGGCGGTTCTTCAGCAATCGTCATGGTCGATGCACAAACCTCCCAAGAAACCGTACTCGCCATCGCCGGAGGCGGTGGAGGCGCGGGCGCACGCGGATTCACACACGCTACCCAGGAGGGAGGAACATGGATAACAGACGACCCAACCTTCTATGAAAGCCCTAATCTGCATATTGGTCGGGGCGGTTCCGCAGGTGATGACTATGTGCCAGAAGGCTTGGGATTCTCGGGGCAGGAACGTTACCACCAGCACTACGACGCCGAGGTTCTAATTCCCTCCGGATCGAACGGCAGCAGCGCGATCGGTGGCTCTGGCGGTGCCCTAGCTACCGTCACGGGAGATAAAGAGCTGACCTTTGACTCTACTGCGCGAACAGAGATTCGTACCGGAAACTCTGCGGGCAAATCTGGTGGCTCAGGCCCCAACGGCAACGGGGCTGACGGCGTTGTCGCCTATGGGTACGCACTCAGTACTATAGGCAACACGAGTGATGACCGCAATGCTACCGGGTACATTGTTTCCGGCGGCGGTGGCGCGGGCTACGGTGGAGGCGGGTCAGGTTCGGCGGTGGCTGTCGCATCCGAAAGTCTCAAGTCTGATACCGCGTTTGTGGGTGTTGCCTCCGGTGGTGGCGGTGGCGGCGGAAACTTTGTTTCCCCTGACGTAATCGATCCCTATATTACCGCTGAAGGCGGCTCATCCGTAGTGGTGGGATCAACCACAGACGGTATGATTAGGTATTCTTTTCTGCCCTTCAGATCCGAATAAGCAGCCCGATCCGGAGCCCTACCTCGCCCGAAGATCCAGACTGGATGGCGCGGAACTCGTAGCATAGAGGGTACCTACACTATGTGGGGCGCTCGCATCCTGTTCAGATGCGAGCGCCCCACAGGCATTCTGCCTCAATATTTTTGGGCAGACCGCTGCGTTGTTTTACCTAAGAGCGCAGGTCTGCGGCGGTATAGTGGGTGGATGCGTATTTGGTCTGCCCACCCGTCCCTTCTTGACCGTCGCGCCCTGATCGCGTGCTGGCGTGAGAGCTTGCTTGCGCAGAAAGTGCTGCGCGGGCTCACCCGAGGGTACACGAATCACCCGCAGCTCATTCGGTTTCGTGCGCATTCGCAGCCGGTGGAGGCTATTGGGGCTTATCTGCATGGGCTCGCCGATGAGGCGCAGCTGCGCGGGTATTCCTTCAACCGTTCGCTGATTACCGCTGAGCGGGTAAGAACCTGAGCCCTATTCCCGTGACCGAGGGCCAGCTTGCCTACGAGCTGAGCTTTCTGGCGCACAAAGTTGCTGGGCGAGATGCCTATTGGGAGCCTATTCTTACCGAGCGTCTCGCGAAATTCACCCAGGCCGGTAAGCCCGCGGTGCACCCCGTGTTCGAGGTAGTCCCCGGCGAAATAGAGGCTTGGGAGAAGACCAAGGAGTTCTAGTCGGAGCGCTTTATACCGATGCAGGAACCTCTAGCAGCGGCACCCACAGTTCCATCGTATAATCTGCCGCCTGCATATCGCCGCGACCGTACACCTCCAGACCGCCTAGCGGGCGGTACTGTGGATGCGCCGGGAAGAACTCACGCTCAAAACTCTCAAAACCTGCCGGAATAGACCGCGAAATCGGCCCGGTAACCTCAACCACCGCATAGGTGCTCGCGGGAAGTTCCAGCAGACCCAGCCCAAGTTTATGTGCCGAGGCACGGTCATCAACCAAAATGCCGGCCGTGTAGCGCACGAAACCATCGGTGCTGGGTTGGGTGCACACGCCAATGTACTGGGTGACCGCCAGAATATCGAGCATCGCCGGGGATGCCTTCTGATTCAGCTCATCCCACAGCGGTGTGAAATCGTCCCCCAGCTTATACACCTGGGATGCTCCCGCGACCAGCAAAGAGCCGTGTTTCTCAATGCGCGCGGGTGAAACCGTTACGGGCGCCTGTACGGAATCGCTCATGAGATACCGCGCGTGCGCTCTGGCGGTCCAGCCGCGCATTCGGGCACGCAGCGGCGTTTCGCATCGTCGGTGGCGCACTCGGGGCACAGGAGCACGAGTTCGCGGCATCGCTCATTCGAGCAGTTCTCGAACTTATTAGACGGTGCCGAGCAGCGCTCGCACTGGCCGATCGTGACGGTATCCGGGGTGAACTCCATGTGCATGCGCTTATCGAACACGTAGAGCGAGCCCTCCCACAGGGACTTATCGCCGTACTTTTCGCCGTAGCGCACAATACCGCCGTCGATCTGGTAGATCTCTTTGAAATCCGCGGTTTCTTTCGCGAGGGCGGAGAGGATTTCGCATCGAATGCCGCCGGTGCAGTAGGTGACGACGGGCTTATCTTTCAGGTCGTCATACTTACCCGGATTCGATCTCGCGAATAAAGTCGTGGGTGGTGCGAACATCGGGCACCACAGCGTTCTTGAACTTACCGATTTTAGCCTCGAATGCGTTGCGTCCGTCGAAGAAAACGACTTCATCGCCGCGTTCTTCTACAAGCTTGTTTACCTCTTCGGGTTTGAGGTGCACGCCGCCGCCGACCACGCCGTTTTCGTCTACTTTGAGCTCGTCGGGAGCGCCGAACGCCACGATTTCATCGCGCGCTTTGACCGACAGACGGGGAAAATCTTCGGCGCCGCCCTCAGACCATTTGAACTCCATGTTCTTGAAGCCGGGGTACTGACGGGTCTCTTTGGTGTACGCCTTAACCGCGCTGATTTCGCCGCCGAGCGTGCCGTTAATGCCGTGTTTAGAAATGAGGATGCGCCCGCGCAAACCGAGCTTCTCGCACAGGGCACGCTGCCAGAGCATGACCGCCACGGGGTCGGTTATGGGGGCAAACTGGTAATACAAGATAATTCGATTCTGAGACACCCTCCTATTTTACGCTTTCTGGGTACATCGTGTGTGCAGTAACGGTAGCGCTCGTGCCGTAACGTGACCGATAATCCCTGTTTTTCCGCAGGATACGCCCACGATGATGGGTGCACGTGGTTTCATCACCATGAGGTATATCTCGTCGTTTTTCTGCCCCATCGCACCGGCTTATTTCGCCGTTTTTTGGTAGCGAATACCTTCCTGCTGGGGCGAGCGGAACATACCGGGCGCCCTGCGATTGCCAACGCCGGTTTACCGTACCCGAGGTTTTACAATGGTGTGATGCGCCCCGAACCTTCCCTCCCGACTCCCCGGCTGATGAGCACCCCGGACTCTCCCCTGCCTCGCGCCCCGATGAGAACCTTCGCGAGCAGCTGAGCAGGCTTGTGCCCAAGCTTCCCCGACGACGGTTCGCTGCCCCGCAAATCACCCATGTGCATCGCATCCCCGCACGTGAGGGCGGTATTCGCCGTGGCCGCACTGGCTGCACCCGCGCGTGATTGAGGCCTTCGAGTCGCTGGGCGTGCACGAACCGTACACCCACCAGGTGCAGGCGGCACAGGCAGCGCATTGCGCCTTCGATGCTGCACTCGCCGAAGACGCACACCGGCTCTCCTTCGGGAGAGTTTCCGGGCAGGGGCACGATAAGTCAGGCACAACGGCGCGGCACGTGATTGTGGCGACCGGGACCGCATCCGGAAAATCGTTGAGTTACCTCATGCCCGCATTTGACGCCCTCTACCGCGGGGCGCGCCGTGAACCGCTCAGCGCCACGGCAGCGGATGCAGGTTCCACAGGTTTTCATCAGAGAGCGAACGTTCTATATATTTCACCGGCGCGGGCACTCTCAGCCGACCAGCTCAACGCCATCACCGCCTATCATCTTCCCGGGCTCAACGCCGCCACCTATGACGGCGACACCCCGGTGCAGGAGCGGCGGTGGGTGCGCGAACACGCTAATTTTGTGCTCACCACACCGGATATGCTCAACTACGGGATTCTGGGCAACCACCGGCAATGGGCGAACTTCCTGCGCGGGCTGCGCTATGTGGTGCTTGACGAAGTGCACAGCTACCGCGGCGTGTTCGGCGCGCATATCGCCAATCTGCTGCGCCGCCTACGCCGAGTCTGCGCGCTCTACCGCGTAAATCCGGTGTTTTACGGAGCATCTGCCACGAGCGCGAACCCTGCCGAGTCTTTCGCCAAGCTCATTGGAGTGCCCGAGGGGAGCATTGACGCGATTACCACATCGACCGCGCCCCGCGGAGAATCCACCGTCATCCTGTGGGAACCGGAGTTCCTGCCTGATACGCAGGTGAGGGATAAACTCGCCGCCGGTGCGAGCGCCTTCGACACCCGTTCCGAGGCGGAAAAGCAGGCACCACAGCGCATCTCCGCTATCGAACAGGGCGCTCAGATGCTCACCGACCTGGTACTCTCGCGCACCCGCACGCTTGCCTTCACCCGGTCGCGGCGCGGCGCTGAGCTGATCTCTCAGCGAGCGCAGCGCTACCTTGATGAGACCGAGGCGGGGCTGGCGCATCGGGTGGCGGCGTACCGTTCGGGGTATATGCCCGAGGAACGCCGTGAGCTTGAGCATCGGCTGCGCACCGGCGAACTGCTCGGGCTGGCAAGTACCTCTGCGCTTGAGCTGGGTATCGATATTTCCGGGCTGGATGCGGTACTCGTGGCGGGCTGGCCCGGAACCCGCGCATCCTTTATTCAGCGGATTGGGCGCGCCGGTCGCGGGGGTCAGGATGCGCTCGCCGTGCTTATCGCTGGGGACGATCCGTTGGATACGTACCTGGTGCATCATCCGCAGGCGATTTTCGGGCAGAACGTGGAAACTACCGTATTCGACCCAACGAACCCGTATGTGCTTTCGCCGCATTTGTGCGCTGCCGCGGCGGAATCTCCGCTACGTGCCGAGGAGCTTTCCCTGTTCGGCGAGCATACTGAGGCTCTGCTTAACCGGTTGGTGCAGCAGAATTATCTGCGCCGCCGGGCGGATGGCTGGTATTGGACGCACGCGGAGTCGGCGACGAATCTGGTGGATCTGCGTGCCACCGGCGGTGGTCCCTATCAGCTGATTGATGCCGAGGATGGTTCGCTGATCGGCACGATGGATTCGGCGCAGGCGATGACTCAGGGTCACCCGGGGGCTATCTATATTCACCAGAACGCCCAATACCTAGTGGAGTCCTTGGATGAAGCGGCGCGCGTTATCCTGCTCTCGCGAGTGTACCCCGACTATTACACGCGGGCCATTGAGGCGACCGAGGTGAAAATTCTGCAGGAAAAGGCGGGTGTGCGGTACGGGTTCGACGGTACTCAGCCCGGTGCTGCTGGTCTGACGATGCATCGCGGGCGGGTTCAGGTGACCGATCAGGTTATGGGTTTTCAACGGTTTTCGGTGTACGGCAGTGAGTACCTGGGCGATGAGCCGATGGAGATGCCGCCGAGCATCCTGATGACCGAGGCTATCTGGTTTACCTTTGACCCGAGCTACCTGTTTGCCGCTGGTGTGACCGAACCTGATATACCCGGCACCCTGCACGCCGCAGAACACGCCGCCATCGGCTTATTACCGCTGATTGCGACCTGCGACCGCTGGGATTTAGGCGGACTCTCCACCCTGTACCACGCCGATACGGAACGCCCCACCATCTTCGTGTATGATGCAGCACCCGGCGGAGCAGGCTTTACCCAGCGCGGGTTTGAGGCGGTTCGCACCTGGCTGGGCGCAACCCTGGACGCTATTGATTCCTGCGGATGCGAGAGCGGCTGCCCCTCCTGCGTGCAATCCCCCAAATGCGGCAACCGCAACGAACCACTCTCCAAGGCGGGCGCACAAAACCTGTTGCGGGCAATGCTGCACTCACTCGATGAGGCCGGGTAGCGGCACCGGCGCGGTGAGGGCAGACGTGCCCTTTACTAGGTGCCGTTTTGGGGTGGTGGTTCACCCTAGCGCCGCCATTATTGATACAGCACCGAGGTGCCGTGAACACTTTGCGGCAGGGCCCGTTATGGCCCGCACATGGCTACTCGCCACCGGTGTCATCGGGTGCCCCCGCTCGCGCCTGGCCTTTTGCGTCGCCTAGGAACGCGAAGGGGCCGGTAATGGGAACACTGACGCGCACATCCATCGTGTCGGGGCGGGAAGGTTCGGTGCAGGCGGCTAAGTTCGCCCCGTTTTCCTGGGCGATGCGCGCAGCATTCGCGCACGGTTCTCCTTCGCTTAGGCCCCTGAGCGTGTCGGCGGCGGCGAGAGCGCTCAGGTCAGCCGCAGTGGCGGCGCGCCGGTGGGCGGTGTAGGCGCCCGCCGCTCCGAGCGTGAGTACCGTGAGGATAAGCACCCCGGCGATAATGGTGAGGGCAAGCACGGTGCCGCTGCCTTCTTCTGTGGCACGCCCAGCCGAGGCGGTGCGGGGTGTGGGAGCATTAGCACGTAGTACAGAATGTTTATTCTTCATGGTGTGCGGCTTCCCTCAGTATCTTGCAGCCCCTCGGATCCTTCGACGCTGGCGGTTGCCTGCGCGCGGAGCGTCCAGCCGGTGGTTGCGCCGATAACCCCGGGTGCTTTCCGTTCGGCGCTCACACGCACCGTGTTCCCTTCGCGGGCAATGCTCACGGCGGCATCCCGGTCCGTTTGGGAGACGGCCGCGTGGATGCTGGCTTCGGCGTCTCCCCGTGCGGCGGCGCGTGCGGCAACCCGCGCAGCGTCCTCTAGCCGAACCTGTGCCGCCCCTGTTGCGACGGCACCTAAACAGAGGGCCAGTACGAGGGTTACCCCCGGCAGCACCACCGCGAATTCGGCGGTTACCGCTCCCGTGCTCAGCGTCAGAGGGGTCTGCGGAACGTATTTTTGAGGGGCCGGGTGCTGAGGAGGGTTCACGCACCCGCCACGGCGAATGTATACGCATGATTATTCACTCTTTACTGATGTATTACGGCTGCCAAGGCGTGCAATTCCCACCGGGTAGAGCAGAGAATCACACACCGCCCCGGGTGTACCAGCTAAAGGAGGAACACCCGGGCGGCGGCGCATAGTTCTACCCAATGGAGAGGGCATTACGGATTACCCCCAGCAGCATTTCACGTACCTCATCTGATTTGAGGATGGCCACCAGCAGCCCCGCGAAACCGACGGCGGCGAGCATCACAATACCGTATTCCGCAGTGCTGGCGCCTTCTTCAGGGTCGCCCACCGGGGCGTGGGCGGCGGTGTTAGCCCCGGTGGCGGTGTATGCGGCGGTAATACGGTCGGTGTCGATCATCCCGGTTGGCAGCTGGGCGAACTGGGAGGCTTGGCGGCACAGGGGTGTGCACATTTCGGTGGTGCACCCGGTGTCGTGGGTCGCCAAAAATTCCTGGTTTGCCAGTGCGGTAAGGGAGGGGTATACGGTGGTCATGGTTATTTCCTTTCATGGATTTTTATTAGGTTGCGGTGTCTTACCCTGCCAAGGTAGGCAGCAGCGACACCAAAATCGGTATGATGCTCAGGCAGATAAATGCTGGTAGCGAGCACAGCCCCAGCGGCAGCACGAGAGCTACGGAGAGTTTCCCTGCGGCGCGTTCGGCGGCACGGCGGTTGCCGGTGCGGTGCGCATCGGCTTGGTGCCTGAGCAGGGTGGCGCTGGGTGCCCCGGAGGCGTAACCCGGTGCGAGGATGCGCCCCAACTCGCCTAAGAGCGGGTCGGCGGTGTGCGGCGCCCACGCGGTATCCCAGTCTGCCCCCAGGGTGAGGGCAGCGCATATACTGCGCAGCCGCCCGGGCGTTCCCTGAGGCTGCGATGGTGCGGCATTATCAGAGCGTTTTTTACGTTTTCGCTGAGTCGGCGGCGGGGTGTCAGGCAGCGCATCGGCTAAGGCGGTGAGCGCTTGGTGCAGCCCCAGCCCGGAGTCGAGCTGAGCGGCGAGTATTTCGAGAGCAAGAGCCGTGTCGATACGGGGCCCTGCGCTTTTTGCGGCCGTCTGTCCCGGTGCGTTTAGTGCGTAACGGCAGACGGGTTTTTACACTCTGCGAGTCCAGATGCGCCGTAGTGTGAGAGCGGGAAACCCCATCAGAAAATAAAGAATGCTTATTCTTTTTTGTTTCACGTTGAACATTTCTGCGGTTGATCATACGGCGTGCAATCGACAGGGCGCAGGCCGCACACAGGGCGAATAGGCTGGCGGTTATCAGCAGATCATCCATGTTTTCACTCCTTTCACGGTTTTCCGGCAGTTCTTCGGTGTTTTAGAAGGTCTCGGTTTCTGCGGCGTGCACTAGGGCCGCCGTCCAGCGTCTTCCGGCAAGCGCAAGCCCAACCCCCACTAATCCGGCACACGCCCCGGCAATCGAACCGGTCAGCACACTCACCGGTGAAGTGCCCATTAACTCCCCCAGCCCCAACCCAATAAAGGGCAGCAGCGAGAGGATCCGGCCCGTGGCCCGAGGTGCGGCGAGCGCGCTTTCTCGCCCCAGCAACGCATCAATGCTTTCTTCAGCGTGCTCGGCGGCACGGCGCAGGGTGGACGATAATGCGGACCCGGTTGCCTCACTCAAATGCAGACATACCAGCAGCTCGTTAACACGCTGCACACTGTGCTGGCGGGCGGTGCCGGTGTGGGTGTGAACCCACTGTTGACAGGCTTGAGAAAGAGGCAGCCCCAGTTCGGCGTTGGCACCCAGGGCGGTGAATAGAGTGGCAATATCCTGTGTCGCCTGCCGGTATCCGCGGCGCGCGAACCAGGACAGCTGAGCGGGGGCGGCCGGTGAGTGCTCTGCGCGGTCGGAGGCGATGCGGGTGAGGGCACCGGCGATAGCTTGGGCCTGACTCAGCCCGGCATCAAGCTGAACGGCAATGGCACGCAGGGCATCAGGCCAGAGGCGAAGTTCTTCTGGGGTGGGCTGTTTAGGCAACATAGAGGCGCCTTTCCATAACAGGCTCGGATGGAGCGAGGTCTTCGGCGGTGGCAAGTTTCAGGTGAGGGGTAGTGTCTGCACCGGCAGGTGAAGGAACACCGACTGGGGTGTATTGCGGAAGTTCAAACTCTGAAAGTTGTATTTTTTGGGTACCGTGTGGGAGGGTACGGGCCGGACGGTAAGCTCTTCACGCTCAAGCGCGAGCTCGTAGATCCCCTCCACCCGGCGGGTGGGCCCGTCTTTCTGCAGATGGATAATACGGTCGAATGCGGTGGCCGCGTGAAGAGCAACAGTGCGGGCGTCCAGCCCGGCAAGCGCCCCAAGAGCGGCCAGTCGCATAGGTACGGCACGCGCCGAGTTGGCGTGCAGGCTGGTACCTGCACCGGTGTGCCCGGTGTTCATGGCGGTGAGCAGGTGCGTGATTTCTGCCCCGCGGCACTCCCCCACGATAAGACGGTCTGGGGCCATGCGCAGCGCCTGAACAATCAGCTCCCCCAGGTTGATTTCTCCGGTTCCTTCAGTGTTTGCGGCGCGGGTCATCATAGCCACCACGTGCGGGTGGGAGGGTGCTAATTCGGGGGTGTCTTCGAGGGTGAGAAGCCGCTCATTAGCCGGGCAGAGGGCAAGCATCGCGTTGAGCAGGGTGGTTTTTCCGGTTCCGGTGCCGCCGCTAATGATGAAGCTTTTCTTCTCGGCAATAATGCTCCGCAGTTCTGCGGCTGTATCAGCGTCGAACATACCCGTTTTCTCCAGGTCTTCAAGGGTTTGCCTGCGAGAAGCCGCCACACGCACCGACAGATGGGTGCGGGGCACCAGCGGAGGTATAACGGCGTGGATGCGCCGCCCGTGGGTATCCTGCACATCGGCGGCGGGGTGGGCCGCATCGAGCCTGCCGCCGGATGCGCGGATAAGCCGCTGGGCGAGGGAACGCACCCGCGCCTCGTTGCCGAGGGTGAGTGCCGTTGGCTGGGTTTGCCCGGCGGCCTGCACCCAAATGTCGGCGGGGCCGTTAACGTATATGTCGCTCAGGTGGGGTATGCCGGTCAGGTTTTCGAGTGCCCCCATGCCGTGCAGCTCGTGGTGCAGGTAGCGCAGGGCGGTGTCGTGCAGGGTGCTGCTGGGGGTATCGTCCGGGTTTTCGGGGTGGGCTGACGGCGCTGGTTCCTGCGCCGTCTCGGAAGAAGCGGGGTGTTCCGTTGCGAGCGTCACGGTGGCGCTAATGCTTTCTTCCCGCTCGTCAATGGCGGTCTGCAGCGCATTTTCGCAGGCTTCGCGTCCGTATTCTGAGGATTCGCCCAGCAGGATACGCATTGCCCGCAGGGCTATCTCTCGGGCGGTGGGGTTTTCGGCGGTGCCTATGATGGCGGGCATGTTGCGGGATTCTGCCGCCGGCTCTTTGGGGTTTTGGGTAGTGGGCTGGGCGGCTGTAATGGTTCCGGTGGGTGCGGCCGCACTGGGGTTGCTGGTGGCTGAGCTTACCAGAAGCGGGGCTAGGGGCGATAGGTCATTACCTGTGTGGATACCTACCACACCTGGTGCGGCAGGGGCGGCGAAGCTGTGAGGACGGGGTGTGGGTGCCGCCGCGGGGTGACCGGCGTGGGTAGCGGCCCGGGCCGGTGCCGGGGTGTTACTCGGTGCTGTCATGGGGTGCGCGGTGTTCATGGCACTATTTCACCGGGTTTTGCGCGTACGCGGGGCGGGACTCTGCGATATTGTGGATAACTTTTCATTTTGGGCCGCGCCCCTGGCTTTCCACACGTTTTTTCACAGTGTTTCATACGTATTATTCACATATGAAAGCTCTTCTATGACGTTTTATGAAATAGTATTTTGTGGGTTTATGTGCTTATATATCCTTTTTCAATACTTTTACTGTTTATAGACGTTGCTGCAAGGGAGAAGGGGTGTGAGGATGTCCGAGGCAGCGTCCATATCTTTCGTCTTCATACACCTATCTCATACCCCTTACCCAGGAGACGAAGCATTCTGCCGTTATAGCAGTACCACCCAGGGAGAAGCAGCTACTGAAACCCAACACGTTCATACCCAATAAGGGGAAAATAGGATTTGGGCTGTGCTGCCAAGAACATACATGGACTCTTAGGAAGGTAAAGGAAGGTAATTTCCTTCTCTACATTCGCAACTTAGCGGTTTTCAGTATGCACCATACAAATTACCCACAGGACGGGCAGTACGGCCAGAGGAGATAATGGAAGGTATGTACATTCTCGTTGTTCCCGCAGATAACGCCGACGCCCAGAACCCCGGCGCCGCCTCTGTGCGCAACACAGTGAACGATGCTGCGAACAGCGGGGAACCTGTGCATTTTCAGAACCCTGCGGGAGGCGCATCCACCGCATACTGGGGTGTTTTCCATGTGGAGGCTGCCGCCGAGGCCCACGCCAACGACTCTGCTGATGCGCCAGCCAGTACGGGGGAAGAAACGGTCACCTCCAGCGCCCCAGGCACGGCCCCACGTATTGTGCGTGCGCACAGGGTGAGCGCCGAGAACCTGCCCGCCTATGTGCGTGAGGTTGAGTCCCGCGCTGATGCGCGCAAGAGTGCGCGGGTGCGGTGGGTGTGGGCCGATACGCGTGTGCTTGGCCCCCTCCTGTTAAAGGCGCAGGTACGGGTGCATCTATGCCATGATTTGCGGCTGGTGCAGCGTATTCTCAGTGCTGCCGCGACCCACCCCGGCGGGCATGTTCGTTATTCGCCGGTGCTTGAGCTGATGCACGAACCGCACCACGAACCACCGCGCGGGTACCTGCCGCCTGCTCGGCAGGTGAGCGGTCAGCAGGCGCTCTTTGATGATCTGAGTTTTTCTGCTGCCCAGCAGTCTTCAGCGGATTCTACCGGGCCAGCCGTGCGCTCCGATGATGCGAGTTCCCCAGCATCACGTACCCCGCTTATTGCCGCGACGTTCGGCGAGTTCGCGGCGCAGCTGCACACTATTGCCGCTGCCGCGCACCCTGACCGGCTTTCTCTGTTGGCTCATGCGGAGTCAGCCGGTGCTCTTGTTGCCGCGGAGATCGGGCACTGGGGCATCCCGTTCGATGCGCAGGAGCACCATAAAAATCTGGAGCAGCTGTTGGGGCCGCGCCCTGGTGAGGGCGAGCATCCGGCGAAAATGGTTGAGCTTGCTGAGCATATTCGGCGTGTGCTGTTCGCTCCGCAGCTGAACCCGGATTCCCCGCAGGATCTGCTGCGGGCGCTTCAGCGTGCGGGCGCGCAGGTTGAGAGCACCCGTTCATGGAAATTGAAGGCGTGGGCGCAGCAGAACCCGGCGCGAGCTGAGGAAAGGCACGCCATGATCGACCCGGTGCTGCGGTATAAGAAGCTGTACCGGATATGGACTGCTAACGGCTGGAATTGGGCTGATACGTGGGTGCACCAGGGGCGTTTCCGCCCGCATCTTGAGGTGGGCGGTGCAGCAACCGGACGGTGGGGTGCTTCCGGCGGGGGTGCTTTTGCAGCTGCCTGCGGAGATCCGTTCGGCAATAATAGCCCCACAGCATCAAGTGTTTACGGTGGCCGATGGGTCACAGATTGAGCCGCGTATTCTGGCGGCGCTCAGCCGGGATGAGGCGTTGGCTGCGGCGGGACGTGGCGTTGCGGGGCACAGCACCGACTTGTACGAGGGCATTGCCGAGCTGAGCCGTTCTCACGGGCTGGCGCTGACTGAGCGGGCGCAGGCGAAGGTGGGGCTGCTGGCCATTATGTATGGGGGCCGCAGCGGCGAGGTTGGGGCGCTGCTGCCGCATATTGCGCAGCTTTTTCCGCGCGCTATGGAGTTTACGGAGCGGGCGGCGCGTATTGGCGAGCAGGGCGGGCAGGTCACCACGTTTTTAGGCCGCACCTCCCCTGCCCCTTCCGATGCGTGGCGGCGCACGGTGGCGGATCGTTCAACGGGTGCTGCGGAGGCTCGGGCGGTTTCTGCGTCTCGTGCGTGGGGCCGTATGACCCGTAATTTTGTGGTGCAGGGCACGGCGGCGGAGTGGGCTTTGTGCTGGATGGGCAGGGTGCGTTCGCGCCTGCTGAGTGAAACAGTTTTCGGCAGCCCGATGCGCACAAAGATTGTGTATTTTCTGCACGATGAGCTGGTATTGTGCGGCCCTTCTGTTGAGGCGAAACGTGTTGAGGCGATCGTGCGGGAGTCTGCTCAGCAGGCTGCGCAGCTGCTCTTTGGTGGGGTCCCGGTGGATTTTCCGGTGTCTGTGACGGTTACGAGGAACTATGCGGAGGCGAAGTAGTGTCTTCTTAAAGAGAAGAAATACTGAGTCTTAGATGAGTATTTTATAAGGTTAAACTTAGTTTCTGTGTCGTTTTATGATTTGGGCCTCTTAAAAAGATTTTGGCATTTTTAACGCTTCAATTAAGTTTCAGAAGGTGCCTTAGAGTTCTTTCCAGGGTGCTTGAGTGCCTGAATGCCGGGTGAGCGTATATTTCTGCGGCGCATCGCATGACCCAATTATTACGAAATGATTAAAATGCATCAAAATACATAATTTATAGAATAATTATTCACTTACTGACACGGGTTCCACGCGGTAAATTTTGAGCTATAGCTTGAGATTCAGGGTTACAGCAAGGCATTCAGTACATGCATGAATATATGGAAGATGAAAGACTTTACGAGTAGAATATTCACCGTATACGCGGTTCTACCGCGCATCACAACACTCAATATACGCTCGTTGTGTTCACGTACCCCGCCCTTTTTCCGCTAGGGGCGGGCACGGTACTGGGCACCGGCGTGTGTATATCAGTACTTCGCAAGGATATAAACATGCAGAATAAACTCTCACGCCGCACGCTTGTTACCGGCGCGGCTTGGGCGGCACCCGTGGTCATGGCTTCTAGCTCCATCCCGGCGTTCGCCACATCGCCGGTCGAGCCTGTGTAGCAGATAAAACGTTTAACTCACAGCACTACGCTAAGCCCCCGCGCGGCAACACCCGCGAAAAGGTCTACGACCACTGGACAGTCCCCGCCGACGTGCACCAGATCAAGTTCTATGTGCGCGGTGCCGCCGGTGGGTCCACTCACGAAGACCAGTACGGTGGCGGCTTCGGCGGCGCTGGCGCCGAGGTAGCCGGCTACCTTGATGTGACCCCCGGCGAAACCCTTACCTTCGTGACTGGCGCTGCTGGTACCGCAAACTTCGACGGCACCCCCGCTGAAGGCGGTAAAGGATTCGGTGACGGCGGTTCCTCAGCTGCTCTTCCCACCGACTCTCAGGTAGGTATTCGCAATAACCAGGCGCAGTTCATCCTTGATAAGTTGAAGCCCGCAAAGATCCAGTACGGTGGCTCCGGTGGTGGCGCATCCGCTATTGTTCGTATGGAAAGCGATGGGTTCACCATTAAGGAAGTTATCGCTATTGCTGGCGGCGGCGGCGGCGCGGGTGTTACCGTGCAGCACAACACCAACGACTACCCCCGCACCAAGGAAGGCAGCTACAAGACTGCTACCCTCACCATCGGTGAGCAGGGCAGCGGCGGTATGCAGGTGCAGCAGAGCCCCCAGAGCGTTGAGGGCCAGACCGTCACAGTAGTGCAGCATGTGGACAGCATGGACGGCGGCGGCGCGAGCACCTCCCTGGAGAACTACCCCGACTACGAGCAGACCGTCTACGGCGGTAAGGGCAGCGGCACCGCAGAAGGCGGCAGCGACGGAACCGGTGGCGCTGGCGGTGAAGCACCCGCAGCAGATCAGGACCGGGTCACCCAGAAATACCTGAGCTACGCCCACTTCGATAACTCGACGGGTGCATACATTAACTACTCAGACGATGGCAATATCTTCGCCTCCGCTTTTGAAGGCGCAGAGGGCAACAGCACCTCCAACCCCACCGAGCCCGTTAACGGTGCTGACGGTGTGAGTGCCTGGGGTGCGGTTGAGACCTACGGCGGTCACTACGCCGACGGGTACGACAACGCCAACTACTACGTGTACGCGGTCTCCGGCGGCGGTGGCGGCGGCTACGGCGGCGGCGGTTCCGGCAGCGTCATTGGTCAGGGTGTGCGTGTTACTGCCCCGGATCAGGAACAGGATATTGAGGGCAGCTCGAACAAGTTCCGTTACTCGGGTGCTTTCGCATCCGCTGGTGCTGGCGGTGCTGGCGGCAGCTACCTGGCACCGGGGATCGAGATGTGGGATTCCAACGGTAGGAAGTTCTGGGCACACAATAACCGTACTTTTGGTACCAACGACACCAACGGTCACGGCCGTATTAAGGTGATCTGGTGCGACCCGAGCGGTTCGCATAAGGACTACCCGGATGACCCGGGTGTTCCCGCTCCGGTGGTTCCCAGCCACTAATTCCGGCTGCGAATACTTCTAAGCTAGGGCCTGCTCCCCGCATTGTGCGGTTCTGGGGAGCAGGCCCTTCTGCGTACCCGGCCCGCTTATTTTAAGGCGGGCGCAGGTTTAAGTACCGAAGCATCCCACGGTACTGTCCAGGTGAGCGCATCAAAAATCTTATCGAGTACGATCGCAGTGAATCCCCACACGGTGAACTCGACCCGCGCATCACCGCCAGAGTGCGTAATCTCAAACGCCGGGGTTTTATGGGTGATGCGCCCGCGCTTCACATATGCCGTATGCCGGTTGGCGGGGTTGAGCAGATCCCGCACGGGCACCCGCGCAATCAGGGCAGACTCGTTCGTATCGACCACGCCAACCCGCGTGGGTGAAGCCCACCACCCCAGCACCGGAGTCACCCTGAAATCGCTCACGGCAAGCGGCAGGGTCGGCAGCTCCCCCAGAATTTCAACGCCCGCAGGGTCAAGCCCGGTCTCTTCCACGGCCTCGCGCAGGGCGGCGATGCGCCCCACCGGAACTCTCTGCTGGCGCGCCAGTTCGTAATCTTCGGGGTCGATTTTGCCGCCCGGGAACGCGGGCTGACCGGCGTGTGAGCGCAGAGTATCCGCCCGCACCAGAAGCAGAACGTCCAGGTTCTCGCCCACGCACTCTGGGCATCCGTCAAAGTCTGCGGATGCGCTCGGTTCATCATCGAGTACCCCGAAGAGAACGAGCACTGCTGCCTCTTTGGAGAGGGTACTGGTGGGCGCATACCGCATGAGGGATTCTATATTGATGTCGAGTTTTCCTGCGGCAAGGTTCGCGAGTGCATCGCGGGCTTGTTCGGCGGCGGTGTTCAGGGTGTTATGCACTCAGCGGGTATCCTTCGGCGTGCAGTTGGCGGCGTGTGGCACCGGTGAGGAAGCGCAGGTGCAGGCGTTCACGACCGGGGGCCATTTCATATTTCATGAGTTTACGTGCTTTGACTTCGTCCGTCTCACCTTCGCCCCAGGATGGGCACAGGTCGGCGATGGGGCAGACTCCGCAGGCGGGTTTGCGGGCGTGGCAGATGCGCCGCCCGTGGTAGACCATGCGGTGTGAGAAGTCGGTCCATTCGCGCGGTTCGATAAGCTCGGCAACGTCGTGTTCGACTTTTGACGGGGATCGTCTTCGGTGGTGAGCCCCATGCGCCGCGCGAGCCTGCCGAAATGGGTATCGACGGTCAGCCCGGGTACCCCGAAAGCGTTACCGAGTACCACGTTTGCGGTTTTGCGCCCGACTCCTGCCAGTTTCACCAGTTTATCGAGTGTTCCGGGCACTTCTCCGTCGTAGTCGTCGGTGAGCTGGCGGGCGAGTTTGACAATAGATTTTGCTTTGGCTCGGTAGAACCCGAGGGATTGAATATAGGGTTCGACCTCTTCTTCGGTGGCGGCGGCGAGGGCGGGCGCATCCGGGTAGCGGGCGAAGAGCGCCGGGGTTACCTGATTGACGCGCACATCGGTAGTTTGCGCCGAGAGCACCGTGGCGATCAGCAGTTCAAAGGCGTTCGTGAAGTCGAGTTCAGCCACGGCGTAGGGGTAGGTTTCGCCCAGGATGCGGTTGATTTTGCGGGCGCGGCGCACGGTGGCAAGGTGGCTTTCGGGGGCTTTGGCGAGTGCTTTCGCGCGGCGGCGTGCCGCCTGTGCCGCCTCAAACTCGGGCACGGTGCGGATGCTTAGCAGCTCACGTTCTTCCTCGGTGAGCTGTAGGTCTGGGTCTGTGTCGGTGGTGCTTTTCGGTGCGGATGCGCTCATAGCGCGAGCCTACCGTTTTTTGTCTGCTTTTCCCAGCTAGGGGTTCCGAAGTTCGCCGTTACCGCACGGTTTCTGCCGCTTTTGAGCGGGTAAATATGCCACACTAGGGGTATGTCTGCAACGATTTTTATTCTGAACAATTCTTAGAATTCCTGGCGCAGCATCTAGAGCCGGAACAGGTATCTGCGTTATTTTGATAATACTAATGCGCCCCAGATGAGTCATGCTCGACTCTGGGAGGGTAACTACGATTAATCGATCTACATTAACAATTTCATAGTGGGAGTTGTACCCACCTCTGAAAGATTTCCTCAGGAGGACACATGAAGATCGCTCTGGTAGGTGCCACCGGAACAGCTGGTCGCGCCACCGCTCACGCCGCCCAGCAAGCAGGTCACGAGGTCATTGCTCTCTCTCGTGCCACAGGCATCGATCTGCATACCGGAGAAGGACTAGCTGAGGCTCTGAACGGCGCTCAGGTGGTCATCGACACGTCCAACGCTTTTCCTGCAGACCCCGCGGCCAGCCTGGTTGATACTTTCTCAGACGTTACCAAAACCCTGGAGAAAGCCTGCCAGCATGCTGGGGTACAGCATCTGGTTCACCTTTCCATCTGCAATATTGACCACCCCGCATTCGACGATTTTGACTACTATCTCGCCAAGCGAGCGCAGGAGAAGGTTTTAGAGGACAGTTCCCTTCCGCACTCCATCGTCCGTTCTGCGCAGTGGATGGAGTTTGCTCTTAACCCTGCAGCCGTCACACAGACCGAGACCAACGTGAAGGTTCAAAACTGGCTGATTCAACCCATCGCTGTGGAGACTGTGGCTAAGGTACTCGTTCAAACTGCGACCGAAAGCCCGCGCAACCGGCAGATCGCTGGGCCCGAGCAGATTTGGCTTCCAGAACTGACCCAAACATACCTGCACGCCATAGGTGATCGTCGAAAAGTAAGCGTTGTAGATCCTGTCTTAGATGCGCTCGCTGAGGGTGTTCTGCGTGCCCCCAAGAATGCAGAGTTACTTGGGCCCACGGTCGCTCAGTGGGCGGAGGAGCAGACACCCGCACATGGGTGATGGCGGCAGACTTCTTGGCTCAGTGTCTGGGGTCAGACTAGTTTTTATGCTAAACCGCTTGGTGCTTCCGTTTCTCAGCACTTCATGCCTGAGGGTTTTCCACCCTAAACATGTGCAGCAAACGCGGGAAAAACCGGAATTTTCCAGTTTTCCCGCGTTTGCCGCTGCTAATGAGAATATACTGATGGTTTCTCAATACTAGTTACACGGTCACTGCAGAAACAGTGTTGCTGCCGCCAGTCTCAAGCGGCTGGTTCACGAACCCTAAATAGTGGTGGCGGGGTGGTTTGGTGGGCGTGCATCCTGCGCGGGGACGCTTCAATGTGCCACACTAAAAGCATGTCTGCAACTATTTTTTTGTGCTGAATGGCCCTAACCTGAACCTGCTGGGGCACCGCCGCCCCGAAATCTACGGGCACACCACCCTGGTTGATATTGAGTTGTCGGTGCGTGAGCGTGCCGCCCTGCACGGGTTTGATGTTGAGTTTATGCAAACAAACTATGAGGGGAAGCTGGTGGATGAGATTCAGCGGGCCCGCACCCGTGGGGCTGCAATTGTGATTAACCCGGCAGCGTACACGCACACGTCGGTGGCGCTTCACGATGCGCTGGAGGCTGCCGAACTGCCCGTCGTCGAGGTGCACCTGTCGAATATTTACCGGCGTGAGGAGTTCAGGCATCACTCGTATGTGTCCCCGCAGGCAACCACCGTGATTAGTGGTGCGGGTGCTTATGGGTACGTGATGGCTATTGATTTTATTGCCGAGTACCTTAAAGACGATATTTAACACGGGGCTTTGCATCAGCGAACGGGGCGCCCGGTACCTTTTTCGGTACCGGGCGCCCCGTTTTAGTCCGCTGTACGCGGGTTATGAGGGTGTGTTGCTCACCCTAGCGTGCTTTACATTGGCCGGTTGAGACGGGCGTGGTGTTATTGCCGTTGGCAGCCAACGCCTGTTTCAGGGTGGATGCGGTTATCGCATAGCCGGTCTGGCCTTCGGTTGCTTTTGCGAAGACCACGCCCACTACGGTGCCGTCTTGGGTGAGCATCGGGCCGCCGGAGTTACCGTGCTGCACGTCTGCGGCGATCTGGTACACCTGGCGGGTGGGGTTGGCTTTACCGGTTTCAGAGTCGATGGTCTGAATGTTGCCCACACCCTGTACGGTGGCGGGTTTCGCGGCGAACGGGCCGCCCTTCGGGTAGCCCATGAAGGTCACGGTTTCGCCGGATTCGGCGTTAGTGTTGGCCACCTGCAGCGGTTGGATAGGCAAACGCGGCACACGAATGAACGCTAGATCTTGCGCCGGGTTGTTGTAGACCACGGTGCCGGGGTAGGTGCGTCCTCGTGAGTCTTGCACGGTGGGTGAGGTAACTCCGGAAAGCACATGCGAGTTGGTGACTACGAGGTCCTGCCCAGCGACGAACCCGGAGCCGGTGGAGGTGTATCCGCACTGCTCAGCGGCACCCAGGATCTGCACTACTGAGGATGAGGCGTTCTCAAGTGCATCGGATTGAACCTGCTGGGTGGGGGCGTTCGTCTCGGGGTAGAGCAGCTGTTTGACTTCGGGGATGCTGCCTGCGGTGAGTACATCGTTGCGGACGCTGTCGATGCGGTCTTTCACGGCGGATGGGGTTGCTTCAACCATCCAGGTGAGGGTTTTCGATTCGCCCAGCGCCGTGTTCACTGACGGGATGGGTACCGTGCGCATGGATAGGGTGATGACGACGAGTACGAGGGCGCAGGCGGCTACGTTCAGCACGCCGCCGAAGAACCTCTCCACACCCTTTATAGGTGTGACATCTGTTACTTTACGGATGCTCCTGCCAGCAATGACGCCCAGCCACTGCCCAATCACCAGGCATAGCAAAGAAGCCCGATAGCGGTGGGAAGCATCCACTGCGGGCTGACGGCGGCAACCGCCAGCGGCACCAGCCATGCGGCGGCGCACACACCCAGTGCCAACCCTAAGAACGTTCCGAGCGTGGTAAAGAACCCGCTTCGTAAGCCCATAAGGAAATACAGCACGAGGATGATGGGAATAATAATGTCGAGGGGGCTCAGGTTAGCAAACACAAGCGTTCCTCTCTTGGAATATAAAGAAATAATGAATGATGGCGTGGAAAACGCCGCACTCATGTACTGATGCTAAAGGGTTAAGCTGTGAAAATCTTTAGTTTTTTAAAAAATTCCCAGGGAAGTTTTGCTTTCGGCCAACCGTTTTCAGATGCATAAATAAGATTTTTGAGGTAATCTCAATAACAGTAAGTTGAATATATCACATCCGGTTCTTGGACCCCTCAGCTCATAGGTTCGAGCAGGTGCACCAGCCGGAATGCTCACACAAGGGGGTGCTCGCACCCCACCCATATTCAAGGAGAACAAAACAATGGATCTAGATATCCTGCGCCGCTCGCCGCTGTTCGCGACCCTCGATGACGCCGCATTCAAGCTGCTCACCGACGATATTACCGAAATCGACCTTTCCCGTAACGCCGTGCTCTTCTACGAAGGAGACCCCGGCGACCAGCTCTACGCCGTACTCTCCGGCAAGGTTAAGCTTGGCCGCACCGCCGCCGATGGGCGTGAGAACATGATCGCTATCATGGGCCCCGGCGATGTCTTCGGCGAAATGGCACTTTTTGATCCCCTCCCCGCGTTCTACCAATGCCGTGGCTGTCTCTGAGACCCGTCTGGCTGCTATTAAGCACGAGTCGTTCAAACGCGCCCAGCAGCAGGACCCCAGCATCTCGGACCAGGTCATTAAGACCCTGGCACGCCGTCTGCGCCACTCAAATGAGGCCTTGGCAGACCTGGTGTTCTCGGATGTTCCCGGGCGTCTCGCTAAGGCCCTGCTGGATCTGGCGGATCGTTTCGGTCGCCCCGCAACCGACGGCATCCTCGTGGCCCACGAGCTCACTCAGGAAGAGCTTGCGCAGCTGGTGGGCGCATCCCGTGAGACCGTGAACAAGGCTCTGGCCGAGTTCGTCTCCCGCGGCTGGATTCGCTTGGAGGCACGCGCGGTCGTCATTCTCGACCTGCCGCGTCTGCGTCAGCGTTCACGCTAAATTCTCTGAGGACATCTGAAGTCTTCACACACAAAACCGCATCCGATACGTCGTGTTATTCGACGGTTTCGGATGCGGTTTTCGTATGCCCGCTCCCCTCACGTTTACGCATGCGGCAACAGGTGCCCTTTTCTCCGTGAGGTATCCCCTAGTTAGCAACGTAGACGTGCTGCCGGTTCAGATCCTCACGTTCGGCAATATCGAGCAACGCAGTAGCCATATCCGCTGGGGTAATCATCCAGCCGCGTCGAAGCGGCTTGTGGGCATCTAGCCGATAAGAACCTTTAGCTTTCATCGGCTGAATGCGAGGGGCACGCACCGCAGTCCACTGCGCAGTGCTTTCCCACAACACCACGTCCATACGCCGCATATCATCGTAGGTCGCGCCCAAAAAGTGCTGCAGCAGCGGCAACACCACCCAGAGCTTGAAGAGCCCTTGATGAGCCCAATGTTCGGCGACCTCCGAAGAGATCACGACCAAACGTGATACCCCATGCTCTTGCATGGCGTCCAGAAGGTTCTTTGTCCCGGCAGAGTAAAGGGTTGTCGGCGTTTTCGAGGTGCCAATCCCTACGGTACTAATGACCGCGTCCACTCCTTGAAGCCAGGGTTTGAGGGCCTGAGCATCAAGAATATCTACAGCGCCCGTGGTTAGGTTCGGGTGTTCAAGCTGAAGATTCTGCGGATTCCGGGCAAGTGCAACTACCTCATGACCACGCGCAAGCGCCTGTTCCACGACCAAACGACCCACGTTTCCGGTAGCACCAGATACTAAAATTTTCATAGTTTTCGACTTTTGTTAGGGAATAGTGACCACAAGTTTACCGCGCACATGCCCCGTGCCCAGTTCCTTATAGCCGTCACGGATGGAATCAAGTTTGAACGGGTACACATGCGCTAAGGTCACGTCAATATCTCCCGATGCCACCAGATCGGCGACTTCTTTCAGGTCACCGGGCTGCGCATGCCGCGCCCCCGTAAACTGCGCGCCCTTTTATCATCGCCTTCGGCGTAGGAATCAGCGTGCCCATCGCGTGCCTTTTTCAGGCCGAGCTCTGCCCCTAACGGAATGTAGTCACCGCTGTAGCAGTCAAGTATTTTCGTAACCGGGGCTCGGGGCAGCCTTGAGAATACGTTCCTTCAAACCGTCACCGTATGCAACCGGAATAGCACCCAGAGAGCGCACGAACTCCGCGTTTTTCTCCGATGCGATACCGATAACTGTTGCTCCCCGATGCACCGCAAGCTGAACCGCCACGGCTCCCACACCGCCGGATGCGGCACTGATAACCAGCACATCCTCGGGTTTCAGATCGATTGCACGGAACGCCCCGCACGCGGTCTCCCCGGCGACGCCCAAGGCTGCGGCAACCTCAAAGTTCAGGTTCTCAGGTTTCGCAACAATATTCTGGGCAGAAGTCACCAGCTTCTCAGCCAGGGAGCCTTCCGTCACGCCGGAGCCGGGAGCGCTGCGCAGGGTTCCCAGTACCGTATCGCCCACAGCAACATTGTTCACACCGGGGCCGAGGGCATCTATCACACCAGAAAAAGTCACGCCCCACACCCTTCGGAAAACGTGCGGGACCGCGGCCAAACCACCAGGACGGGTGACGCAAACGGTTAATCGTCTCTGCGACACGAAGCGGCTTATACCCCTCAAAAGGTTTTTCAGATCCACGGGGTTCAGGCTGACCGCTTTGACCCTCACACGGACTTCACCTTCGCCCGGTGTAGGCTCATCTGTCTCAACCATTTCTAGAACGCTGGGATCACCATAAGCGTTGTACTGAATTTTGCGAATCATGAGGTTCCTCCTTTCACTGTGACTATCTGCCTACAACAAAGGCCGGATTCTCCGCGCTGTGCGGAAAATCCGGCCTTCCACGTTTTTATGAAGGGGTGACTGTAGGAATGACTGAGGTTGCTGGTGCAGCCACCGCACCAAACTTTCCGGTGCGCGGGGCGGCCTTCACCACCTCAGTGAATGAGAGCATATACTGTCCGTCGTTCTTAACAAGGATGGGTTTTTTCACCTCAACCGTTCGTTTCTTAGCCAACCAGGCCACGCTCGTACCGACCTTCGCCAGGGATTCAAGGGTACACATGACCCCGGGGGTGACCAGCTCATCAAGGGTTTTACCGGCGGTATCGGGCTGGTTAATACGGTCACCGAGGTTGCTAGTGGCCCGGCCTGCAAGCAGCTCCCGCACGTTCACCCAGTCACCCCAAATACCTTTATCCTTCAGCAGGCTTGCCTGCTGGCCGACAGGCACGGCGGTGGTGAAATACGCGACGTCGTACCGTTTGTGGCAGAAGTCCGGCGACTGCCAGCGCACCACAGGGCGCAGCAGATCAGCCCGGATTTTTAGTCCGCTCATCGCCAGGTATTTGCTGAGGGTTTCGTCGCGGTCCGAGATCGCTTCCCGGTGGTTCATCTGGTCGCTGCCAGCGGTATATTCGGCTACGCTCCCCTCGTCCTCACCAGCCAATAACAGCCCGGTTTCTTCAAAGGTTTCACGCACCGCAGCGACCACCACCTTGTGGGCTATTGTTGCGTCGCCGAACGCGAAGGTGCGCTGCCAATGCTCCGCATCCGCGCCACACCAGGGGATATTCTGTGCATCTTCTGCGGTGACCATACCGCCGGGAAAAGCAACAATCCCTAAAGGAGAGCAGCCGGGCCGGTAGGTAAGGATAGTTTCCAGCCCGTCGTCGCCATCACGCACAAATAACGGAGGCCGCGTGCTTGAGGGCGCACCCGGTGGTTTCGGCGGTACCGGCTGCCTCCCCGGAATGCTCGTTCGCCCACGTCTCCGCGGCGGTGCGCATAAAGTCTGGGATAGTGTACAGCCGCTGCACCTGTTCGGTACGCGGGGCGGGGGCGCTCTTCCTGCCGGAATAAACGCGAGGGGAACCCGCCACGGGGATAGCTCCGGTGTACAGTTCGCTACGCATATTCGACGATAATCTCAACTTCTACGGGGGAATCGAGCGGGAGCACGGGTACGCCGACCGCCGAACGGGCGTGCTGCCCAGCCTCACCGAAAATCTCGCCCAGCAGCTCGGATGCACCGTTAATAACGCCGGGCTGACCGGTGAAGTTCGGTTCAGAAGAGACAAAACCGACAACCTTCACAATGCGGCGCACCCGGTCAAGATCGCCGATCACAGATTTTACGGCGGCCAAGGCGTTAAGCACACAAATGGCGGCATATTTTTTAGCGTCCTCAGGTGCCACAAAGCCTGCTTGCCCGCTGGCAGATACCTTACCAATAGCCGGCAGTTCCCCCTTCGTAAAAGGCAGCTGCCCGGAAGTGTACACGTAACTGCCGGAGACAACAGCCGGAACATAAGCGGCCACAGGCGCAGCAACCTCAGGCAGCTCGTAGCCAAGGTCTCGGATACGTTGTTCTATACGGGGTTTGGTCATGATGCTCTCTCCGTGGGTAAGGGATCGGCGATTGGTTTAAGGATGCCCTTGAAACGGTATATTTTCGCGGGGTTGTCCGCGGCCGCACAAGTAAGAGACGCTAAACCCGGTGCCACACCCCTTAGACGGGGCGGTCACCGGGCGGTGCGTATACTACTGCGCCTTTTCGCGCTTAAAGTAGGCGATGGGGTTGCCCTGCGTGGGGGCGACCATATTACCTGCAGGGTTCGGGCCGGAAGGTGCGGAGGCACCGGGGAGTACCGTCACAAGCTCCCAGCCATCTTCGCCCCAGCTGTCGAGGATCTGCTTAGTAGCATGGATCATCAGAGGCACAGTTGCGTATTCCCATTTCTTCATACACCTAGGGTAGTCCTTCGGGGGCGCACTGTACAATATCACCGGTCATTTCACGGGTACGTGACAGAACACAGCGGGCACCTTCATGTTTAACACCAAATATTAAGACACCCTAAGGAGGTTGTTCGGCGGCATGCCGGGCATGAAAAGCGGGCTGACGTGGGCGGCTACAGTTCCCAGTTATATCCGCTAAACTGGGGGAATGGCTTCTCCTAAGAAACGTCGCGGCCGCGACCTTTTGCAGTTTATTGCTTACAGCGTCATTGCAGGTTTTCTGGTGGCGGTCATTGTTGTGCCGCCCGTCGTAGGCGCTGGCTCAGTGGTGAACGCATCCATGAGCTGGTTCCAAGACTTACCGGATGAGATTTCAGAGGGGCCCCTGGCACGTCCCTCAACGATCTACGCCGCAGATGGTAAGACCGAGCTGGCCACCTTCTACGAAGAGAACCGTACACAGGTGAAGCTCGACCAGATCTCCCCGCATATGCGGAACGCCATCATTTCGGTTGAGGACCGTGATTTCTATAGCCACGGCGCGGTCTCTGCCGTCGGTATTGGACGTGCGTTCTTCAATAACGCGATGAACCCCGGCAAACGTCAGGGTGCTTCCACCCTCACCCAGCAGTACGTGAACAACCTGATCGTTAACGCTGCTGAGCAGAACGGTGAGGATGCGAACGCCACCCTGGGCGGGAACAAGAACTACTTCGCCAAGATCAAAGAGATGAAGCTGGCCGTTTCGATGGAGCAGAACAAGTCCAAGGACGAGATCCTTGAAGGCTACCTGAACATCGTGAACATGGGCGGCTCAAACTTTGGTGTTGAGGCCGCAGCCCAGTACTACTGGGGTATTCCTGCGAAGGACCTGAACGTTGCCCAGTCGGCGCTGCTGGCCGGGCTGGTGCAGTCCCCCAACACCTACCGGCCGGACGAGCACCCTGATAACGCAGTTGAACGCCGCAACGTGGTGCTCTCCACTATGCTGCGTGACGGGAAGATCTCTCAGCAAGAGTACGATGAGGCAGTGGCCAGCGAAGTGAACCTGGACATTCACCCGGTGAAGAAGGGGTGCAGCAACGCTGGCGAGTACGCCTTCTTCTGCAACTACGTGGTGAATAATATCCTGCAGGATGAGTCCTACGGTGCCACCGATATTCAGCGCAACGCCATGCTGCAGCGCGGTGGTTTGAAGATTTACACCTCCCTGAACACGGAGGCGCAGAAGGTTGCGAAGCAGGCAGTTGAATCCACTCAGCCTGGGGCAACCAACACTAATGACATTAACACCGCACTGACCAGCATCGAGCCTTCCAACGGTAATGTGGTGGCGATGGCGCAGAACACAGAATGGGGCAGCCCCAAGGACGCCAATGACCATTCGGTCTCGCAGTTCAACTACAACGTTGATGCCAAGTACGGCGGCACCAATGGCTTCCAGCCCGGTTCAACATTCAAACCGGTGATCCTTGCCCAGTGGATTAAAGACGGCAAGGGCGTCAACGGCATGGTCAATGGTACACAGTTGTCGTACCCCACCAGTTTCGCGTGGAACGCCAAATGCTACGACGAGACAGGCGGTAAATACTACTACCGCAACCAGCCGGAAGGGTGGACCTTCAAGAACGCCGTGAACGGCGGTCTGGGGTACAACACGGCGGCATACGGTATCCGGCAGTCGCTGAACTCTTACCTGTACGGTATGCTCTCACGGCTGGATTTGTGCGATGTGCACGAAATGTCTAAAACCCTGCACATGTACGACGGCACAGGAGAGCCGCTTCACAGCATCCCCGATTTGGGTACTGACATTGGCGGTACCAAAAACGGTGTGTCCCCGCTGACATTGGCCTCAGCCTACGCGGTCTTTGCGAACGAGGGGAAGTACTGTGAGCCGCGCCCGATGAACAAGGTCACCAAGAACAACGGCGAGGTATTCAAGGAATACCAGGCCAAGTGTGAACAGGTTCTCGACCCGGACATCGCTAACGGTGTGAGCTGGGTGCTTAAAGGCGTGATCCAACAGGGAGGCTCGGCCTCCACCCGAGGGATTGGTTTGCCCGAAGGGTCCGCTGCGAAAACCGGTACGAACGACAACTCGTCACAAACCTGGATTGCCGGTTACACCCGCGGCCTGGTGACCACCTCCTGGGTTGGTAACGTGGCAAAGGGCTTCCGCTCCATGAACGGGCTGGCAATTAACGGCCAGGTACGTGAGTACGTGGACGGCGCAACCTACGCGGGTGCGCAATGGCAGACGTACATGAAGGCGGTCGCGCCGAAGTACAACACCGACAACTTCACCCAACCCAGCGCGAAGGTGCTCTCAACCGCCAACTAAGGTTACGGGTGAGTGAATCATACAACTGAATGAGCGAAAGGCTGGATGGAATGCGTGATTCCGCCCCGTCCCGCCGTATGCTCCGAGCGGCGGCTCCTGCAGCACGCACCGGTTCGGTACTGAAAAAGACCGTTGCCGCCGGTGCTGTTCTGGGGGTCGCCGCAGCAGCGTACGGCCACTTTATTGAGCTGAATAATTTTGTGGTACGCCACGAGCGGCTGCCGGTTCTCCCAGCGGGGACGGCAGATCTGCGTATCCTGCACATTTCGGATATGCACATGATTCCGGGGCAGGCACGTAAAAGAGAGTTCATGCATTCGCTGGCGGGGTTACGCCCCGATCTGGTGATCAATACCGGTGATAACCTCTCACATATTGATGGGCTGCCGCCCCTGCTGGATGCTTTAGACCCGCTCATGGACTTCCCGGGCGTATTCGTGCCGGGGTCGAACTGCTACTTCGCCCCTGTGCTCAAGAACCCGGCCCGGTACCTGTGGCAGGCGCGCACCCCCCAAGAAATTGAGGAAGGCTCACGCGTGCCGCTTCCTATTGGGAAAATGCATGATGCTTTTGAGTCACGCGGCTGGACGGGACTTATTAACCGGTATGACAGTATTAGCATCGGTGGGCTGCGCCTAGAGTTTTCGGGGGTTGACGACCCGCACCTGCGTTACGATCAGCACCCCGGGTTCGCCCCTGAAGCGTTTGATACCGGCTCCACCCCGCGGGTGCGTATCGGGGTTGCGCACGCCCCCTATATGCGCACCCTTGAACGGTTCGTCGCTGACGGCGCGCAAGCAATTTTCGCCGGGCACACGCACGGCGGGCAGGTGTGTTTACCGGGTGGGCGGGCGCTGGTGAGCAACTGCGATTTACCGCCTTCACGCGCTAAGGGCGTAAGCTACCAGCAGGATGTGCCGGTGCAGGTCACGGCGGGGTTGGGTACCTCACGGTTCGCGCCGGTGCGGCTTTTTTGCCCCCCGGAGGCGGTGCTGGTCACCCTCACAGCCAAGAGCGAATAAACGCCCAACTGTCGGCCGGGGTCTCGGGGCGAGCGCCCCACAGCAGGGTAAACCCGCAGCAGACGGCAAGAGGCCGCTGTCTATAATAGAAACCTCAGGCTCACATCACCGATAGCGCCCGATGCGGCGCATCCGCCCATAAACAGCAGGGGTTAACAACCCCGCAACCGATCAGGAGGAACCGGCAACGACTCGCACACATGCCACCAGCACCTCCCGGCGGCGCAACCCGTTCCTTGAGACCGCTCCCGAACCCATCCCGGCGCCCGTAGACTACGCGGCCGGTGAGCGGGCGCCCCTAAAGTTCGCACCGTACACGAAGCCCATACGCGGCCGGTGGGCGGTGGGTCTGGTGGTTGCGATCGGCGCTGCTGTACTTGAAATATCGGTTCCGCAGATGCTTCAGTTCATTGTTGATGAGCTGACCCGCAACGCCACCGAGACAGGCATTTGGGATTGGCGGGTCGTTGGTGCTGCTCATCGGTGTGGGGCAGGCATCCCTTGGCTTACTGGCGCAGGTGGCTGATTGTGGATCCGACCTCCACGATGGAAATGCGGATGCGCATGAACTTCTTCGACAAGTTGCTGCGCGCGCCCCTGTCAATGATTGACCGCTGGTCATCCGGGCAGCTGCTCACCCGGTCAATGTCTGACCTGGGGACGATCCGCCGGTGGCTCTCCTTCGCGCTGGTGCAGCTGATCTCGGTGGCGGTCATGTTCCTGGTGGGCAGCTCATTCATGTTCGGTGCCTCGTGGCAGCTGGCGGCGGTGTTCGTGGTGACTGTACCCGTGCTTTTGGTGTCCCTGGTGAGCTATGTGCGTAAATACAATGCGTACACTAAGGAGCTTCAACAGCTCACCGGGGATGTATCAACCCGTATTGAGGAGTCGGTGCGCGGCATCCGCGTCATTAAAGCTTTAGGGCGTTCCCAGGAAGAAATTCAGAAGTACACTGCAGCCGTTGAGGAGCTGAACTCCCTGGATTACCGGCGGTCTATGCTGGTGGCGCTGGTGGCGTTTTATCAGCGGGTTATTGTTGGGGTGAGCACCCTCATCGCCCTGTGGGTGGGGGTTCCGCAGGTGGCCTCGGGGGAGGTTTCGTTAGGGTCGCTCACCGCCTATTTTGCGGTGCTGACCGTGGTGCTGGGGCACGTTCTGCGTTCAACCACACTGATTTCTTCGTATTTAAACTACCGGGTAGCTATGGAAAGGCATGTTGAAGTAATGAGCGAAAACGGGCATGAAGAAGTGGTACTCACCAACGAGGCAGCCGAGCAGGCTCCTATCCCTTCCGGCGGTGTTTTATCGGTGACGTTCGATAACGTGCACTTTACCTACAACCCCGCACAAGAGCCCAGCCCCCAAGAACACAGCGCCGAAGAACACGCCACCGATGCGCCCGCACCGGGCGGGGTGCTTGAGGGGCTGAGTTTTAAGGCGTTCGCGGGCGAGGTGGTTGCGCTGGTGGGTGCCACCGGCAGCGGCAAGTCCACGACGCTGACGCTGGTTCCGCGTTTCTACTCCCCCACCAGCGGGCGCATCCTCTTGGGGCGTGAAGATATTGCCGACATGCCCCTGCCGGTGCTGCGCGCACAGACCGCTTTCGTGTTTGAGGAGGCGGTGCTGTTCTCGGGTACGGTGCGCCAGAACGTGCTGATGGGTGTGCGCGGTGAATACAGCGAAGAGGAGCTGGAGCAGACCCTAACGGGCGCTCTTGAACTTGCCGCCTGCGATTTCGTGGCGGATTTGCCTGAGGGCGTGGATACCGTCATCGGCGAGGAGGGGCTGAGCCTTTCGGGTGGTCAGCGGCAGCGCCTTTCGTTGGCGCGTGCGCTGGCGGCACGCCCGGCGGTGCTTCTGCTGGATGACCCGTTCTCGGCGCTGGATGTGGGTACGGAGGAGCGCATCATCACGAACCTGCGCGGCGGTGAGGGGAACTTGGGTGGGGCAACCACCCTGCTGACGGCTCACCGGCCCTCCACGGTGGCCTTAGCAGACCGGGTTCTGCTGCTTGAGGGCGGGAAAATCGTTGCCGACGGGACGCACACCGAGCTGATGAAACTCCCTGCATACCGTGCGTTAATGAGCGCCGAACCGGAGGCCCCCGCGTCTCTGGCGCATATTGCGGACATGCTCTTTGGGATTGCCGAGGGTGAGGTATCCGCCGCCGCTGAGAGCACGCAGAATCGTGAGGGCTCCCCCACCGGGGAGGGCGGAGGCACCCAATGAAACTAACCGGGGCTAAAGCCCCGCACGAGCGCACGGACCTGACTCCTCAGGAGCAGAAGCAGGCGCGGAAACGCTCCTTCGCGCTGCTGCGGCAGATGCTCCGGCCGTACATGGGGGCGCTGGCGGCTTCGGTCGTCTCGGTGCTGGTGGCGGCTGTTGCGGCAGCAGCCCAGCCGGTGCTCATAGCGCGGGTGCTCGACACGGCGATTGCCCCAATCACGCACGGCGACACCGGCCCGCTGCTGACACTTTTAGCGGTGTTTGCGGTGAGTGTGCTGGTAAATGCGGGCGCCACATGGGCGAATGTGGCGTATACGGTGCGCGTCTCCTTAGGGGTGCTGCTGCATTTACGCACCCGAGTGTTTAAACATTCGCAGGCGCTGAGCGTCTCTTTTCACGAGTCGTACACTTCGGGCAGGGTCATATCGCGTCTGACGAACGACGTTGAGACGATCGCCACGTTCTTGGGCAGCGGTTTAAGCCAGCTGGTGACCACCCTGCTGAATATGCTGTTCTCGGTGGTGGCCATTTTTGTGCTGGACTGGCGTATTGGGGTTCTTCTGCTGCTTACGGGCGTACCGATTTACCTGCTGACCCGCTGGTTTCAGCGCGGTATTTCGCGTATTTTCCGGTCTTTACGGAACGAGTCTGCGCAGCTGACCACCCGCTTCGTTGAGACGTTCACCGGTATTCGCGCGGTCAAGGGGTTCGGCGCGGAGGCGGCGGCGCGTGCAGAGTACGCCGCCGTGGCTGAACGGTACCGGGTGAGCGTGATGGACTCTATTAAGATGTTCGGCATCTACTCCCCCACTCTCATGCTTTTCGGGAACGTGTTTCGTGGCGGCGGCTCTGGTGATTGGCGGGTATGCGGTGCTGGGCGGCACTATGCAGGTGGGCACCCTGCTGGCGCTCATTATTTATGCGAACCGGGTGTTTGAGCCAATTATGACGCTCTCCGAGTTCTATAACCTGTTCCAGTCGGCGTTCTCGGCGCTAGAGAAGATTTCCGGTTTTTTGGCGGAGCGTCCGCAGGTGCGTGAGGCTGAGCACCCCGTACAGCGGCAGGTTCTTGAGGGTGCCGCGCGCGGGGCGGTCGAGTTTCAAAACGCCCAGTTCGCCTATGTGGAGGGCACTCCGGCGCTGCAGCGCACATCGTTGAGCGTACCGGCGGGGCAGCGGGTGGCGCTGGTGGGTGCTACGGGCGCGGGCAAGTCTACGATCGCTAAGCTTCTGTCGCGGTTCTATGATGTGAGTGACGGGCGGGTACTGCTTGATGGCGTTGATATTCGCAGGCTCTCAGACGCTCAGCTACGGCAGGAAGTGGTGATGCTCACTCAGGAGGTGTTCCTGTTTTCTGACACGATCGCCGGGAACATTCGTTTGGGTAACCCGAACGCCACCGATGAGCAGGTTGTTGCGGCGGCGCAGGCGGTGGGCGCGCACGAGTTTATTAGTGCCCTTCCGCAGGGGTACCAGACCATGCTGGGCCGCGCCGGGACGAACCTGTCGGCGGGTCAACGGCAGCTGGTGTCGTTTGCGCGCGTGTTTTTGGCGGACCCGAATGTGGTGATTCTTGATGAGGCCACCGCCTCCTTGGATATTCCGAGTGAGCGGGCGGTGCAGCGGGCGCTGAATACGTTGCTGTCGGGGCGTACCGCGTTTATTATTGCCCACCGGTTATCGACGGTGCTAGCCGCCGACAGGGTGCTGGTGATTGATGCTGGCGAGGTGGTTGAGGACGGCTCCCCGCAGGCGCTAACGGCCGCCGGCGGGCGGTTTGCGACGATGCGCGCCTCATGGGACGAACTCAATAACGAGCAATAGTCTCCCAGCTGGGGCGTACCGAAGAGCGTGTGCGGCGTATTGCCCTTCACTCCCCCACCGCGCATCACATATTTATGCATTATCGGGTGGTACCGGGCGCGCGGATGCATTTTGGAGGCGGGCGGAGTAATCTTCTCTATCGGGGGTATTCACCGTAGAATTTTTCGCAACAACATGCTGGCCCCCAATCATTCACCCAGTTCATACCTATTCACAAGGACCATGATGTTCAAACCACGGCGCGCACCGTGCGCGCATGTTGGGCGTGGCCGCGCTCAGCGTATGCACCGCCCTGCTGGGCACACCGGCCACCCCTAGCGGCCCCGGCACAGCCCGCCCCGTCTCCGCGGGCCCCCGCCACTCAGGGCACTGTGGAGGGGCTAGACAGGGTGAGGTGGTCACCGCCTCCATGAAAGAGGCCACCGGAACCGTCACCGCTTATGTGGAGCTGGCTGGCCAGGGCGCCTACGGTTTAGCCCTTGATGGGGGTGGGCGCCGGGTGAGCCCGATGAGCCAGGCGTCCCCCACCGCGCAGAGTGTTGCTGCGGCGCACCACGTGCAGTCGCAGGTGGTGACAAACGCACAGTCATTAGCTGCTTCCTCTAATTCGCAGGTGCTGTACACTACGCATAACCTGCAGCGGGGTGTGGCGCTCACCGGTGATGCGCAGGCGATCAGGGAGCCTCGCCGGGCACCCGGATGTGGTGCGTATCTCCCGTATCGTGCCGAAGGAGCGTATGAACGCAATCTCCGTGGTGGGCACAGGTGCGCTTGAGGCGTGGCACAGCACGGGGGCAACCGGACGGGGCGTGACGATCGCGGTGATTGACACCGGCCTGGACTATACGCACGCCGATTTTGGCGGCCCAGGCACCAAGGCGGCCTACGATAAAGCAAAATCCTCCCCCACGATGCCCGCAGGCTCCTACGACCCGCAGAAAGTGGTGGGCGGCTACGACCTGGTCGGCGATGCCTACAACGGGTATAACGCCCCCGCACCCGATAGTAACCCCATGGATTGCAGCGAGTCTGGGCACGGCACGCATGTGGCGGGCACCGCCGCAGGGTACGGTGTGGGTGCGGACGGCAAGACGTTCCGGGGCGAATATTCCAAGCTTTCATCTGCGGATGTGCAGCGGCTGCACATCGGGCCGGGTTCCGCACCCGAGGCGCGCCTGATGCCGCTGCGTATCTTTGGGTGCAGCGGCAGCTCCTCCATGACCGGCCAGGCGCTAGATAGGGCCCTGGACCCCAATAATGACGGGGACTTCTCGGATGGTGCGAACATTGTGAACCTTTCCCTCGGCAGCGACTACTCAACGGTGGATGACCCCGAAAACGCGATGCTGCAGCGCCTGATTGATAAGGGGGTGCTGGCGGTGGTTGCCGCCGGTAACGCGCAGGCGAATCTGAGTCAGGGGGGACGTGTACTCGATTATGGGTGCGCCCGCGAACAACCCCTCGGCGTTAACTGTGGCGAATTCGGAGAGTGCCCTCACCCGCTCTGACAGGTTTGAGGTGAAGGGGCCCTCCGCTGTTGCCGGGGCCTATGCGGGCAGCTACTCCACGTTGTATACGTTTGCCTCCAATAATGCGCGCGTGAGCGGCACCGTCACGGCGGCCCCCGAGTCGAATAAGACCGGCTGCGCACCGTTCACGGGCACGAATTTCGGCGGCCGCTGGGTGATGCTTCACTGGGAGGCTTCCGGCTCCGATTCGTCGTGCGATTCCGCCCGCCGGTTCGCGAATGTTGCCGCTGCTAACGGTAAAGGCGTGCTCATGGTGGCTCCGGAGAATGATGACCGCCCCATCGCGGGAAGCACCACCATACCGGGGGTGCTGATAAGCCGTGCAACAGCCCAGACACTATACCCGGCGGTGAAGGCGGGAACCCTGGAGATTGAGCTGGGGGCTGCCTGGCGTAATACGGCTCTTACTGCGAAGGGTCCAGATACGTTGGCTGCCTCATCCGCCCGTGGGGTGCACGGTTCTGACGGGTTCGTGAAACCCGATGTCGCCGCCCCCGGAACGAATATTTATTCAGCAGGTGCGGGTAGCGGCAACCAGCCGTTCCGTCTGAGTGGTACTTCCATGGCAACCCCGCATGTGGCCGGTATTGCGGCGCAGATCCTGAGCAAAGAGCCGTTTCTGTCTCAGCAGCAGGTGAAGGCGCGCATCATGAACACCGCCTCGCAGGAGGTGCGCACCATCTCGGGCGAACGGCTGGGTGTGGACCGTGTGGGTGCTGGCCGGGTGGATGCGCAGGCGGCCGTCAATGAGCGAACCACCGCATACAGCACCCAGAACCCACAGCAGGTCTCTCTATCTTTTGGGGTGCTTGAGGTGACCCCCGGGACCGGGGCGAAAACAGTCACGAAAGAGGTGACCGTGGAGAACACAGGCGGGCAGCAGCGCACGTTCCGGGTTGGTTTTGATGCGCGCACCACCACGGCCGGGGTGCAGGTCAAAACCCCCGAAAGTGTGAGTGTTGCCGCTGGCGCCAAGGCCACGTTTAGGGTGTCGGTGACGGTTGACCCCGAGAAGCTGGCGAAGACTCTTGATGCGGGCACGGCCCGGGACCAGGGCGGCCGGTACCGCCAGTACCTTAGCTCAGTCAGCGGCAATGTGACGCTCACCGACAGCTCCTCCACCGTGGTGGTGCCGCTGCACGCCGCACCAAAACCGGTGTCGGAACTCATGGTCCCTTCGGCTTTCCCTTAACGTTTGGCACCTCCCAGACGGCCCGGGTTAAGCCGGAGGGCACACCGGTACGGCGTAACGGGTACGTTTCGCAGCTGGGCGCCTTCGAACTGGGGTATGAGGAGTCTGGCCCGGCCCCCAGCAGCTCATCTGCGCGGGCAATGGCGGTACAGTACGTGGGCGCCTCGTCTAACCTTCCGGCGTTGGGTGCCTCGGGCAGTTTCCAGGGCCGGGGTGTCATTTCTTTCGGTGTGGCCACAAGAGGCAACTGGGATGCGCTCACCCCGGCCTACGGTATTGAGGTTGAGATTGACACGGACAGCGACGGCTACGCGGATTACTCGGTTCAGGTAAAGCGGCAGATAGGCCTGGACTACCCGGTGGCGGTGCTCTCCTCCCGCCGCGCGGGTGCCAGCCGTGAGGTGGATGCGCTGCCGGTCAATGATGTGTGGGGCGATATTGACACCAATACGTTCGATACGAATGTTGCGGTCATACCGGTTGCCGCTTCTTCGCTGGGGCTGACACGGCAGGGTTCTGAGCCTCTTCAGTACCGGGTGCTCACGAGCCTGCCGCTGCTGGGGCAGACGGTCTCCGAGACCGACTGGGTGAGTTTTAACCCGTACACCCCTAACCTGTGGTTTGACGGCGGGCAGGGCACCGGCCCGTCCCTGTTCGTGGACTCACCGGATGCGCCCGTGACGGCTCACCTGCGCAGCGGCGCCTCCGCGAAGATGCTGCTGCTGCATCTGCATAACCCCTCAGCTTCCGCGGCGCAGAACACCTCGCAGGCGGCCTCCGCCCGGGTTCAGCGGGCGCAGGTTCTTGAGGCGAGGAGCGGCTCGGCTGGGCCGTCAAACCCCGCCCCACCGGCTTCTCACCGGTTTAGGGATGTGGGCCCAGCCCACCCGTTCTACACCGAGATTGAGTGGCTGGCTGGTGAACGCATCACCAGGGGCTGGCCGGATGGCACCTACCGCCCGGGGGAGAATATTGAGCGTGGGGCGATAGCCGCCTACTTCTACCGTATGGCGGGGGCACCCGATTTCACGCCTCCGGTGGTGTCTCCGTTTAAGGATGTGGACCCGTCACACCCGTTCTATCGGGAGATTACGTGGCTGGCGTCGAAGGGTATTACGCGCGGCTGGGGTGATGGGACGTTCCGCCCGCACGAGCCGGTGAGCCGTGAGGCGATGGCGGCGTTCTTCTACCGTTACGCCAACTCGCCACGGTTTAACGCCCCGCAGCAGTCACCGTTTAGGGATGTCCGCCCCTCCGACCCGTTCTATCGGGAGATTACGTGGCTGGCGTCGAAGGGTATTACGCGCGGCTGGGGTGATGGGACGTTCCGCCCGGTGGAGCCGATTCACCGCGATGCGATGGCGGCGTTTGTGTACCGGTTTCGCGGCGTGAAGTAGCCTCACGCTGTCTCACGTCCTGGGGTTGCTGTTTTGTTTGCGCTTGACGAGGGTATGGGCTATCCTTATTGAGTTGCTTACGGTGCTGTACCGAGAAGTAACCCCGGGATGTGGCGCAGCTTGGTAGCGCGCGTCGTTCGGGACGACGAGGTCGCAGGTTCAAATCCTGTCATCCCGACCAACCCTAAACCCCCTGAGAGTAATCTTCAGGGGGTTTGCTGTATGTGCCTTCTGCCCGGGTCACCCACTGAGCCGAGTCGAAAGTCTAAATATCCAGTGTACGCAGCAACTCGCGCGGCGGGATTACGCCGTCCTCAATATAGGCGCGGAAAACAGGTGCCGCCTGCTCGCCGGTGAAAACCTCCTCGGGGTGCACCTGTAAGGGCGTATTGTTATACGTGATGGTGGTCCACGCATCCGGGTCTGCCACGGGTTTGCGCGCAACCACATAATGCTCATAAGACCCGTCTTCCTGGGTCACACGCACCTCAACCGTCATCGCCTGTGTGGAACCGCCGCACTGCATATAGTTGGAGAGCGCAACAGAGTCACGTGGAACATCATCCACATGATCCACGCCCTCAGGCAGCGCCCACACCACGAGGGCATAACGTTTGTAACCCTCCAAAAAGTCGGGCTCAGTAAGGCGCTGCTCGGTATCATCGGCGAAAGACTGCGGAGTTTGGGGGACATCGAATCCGTCATATCCAGTCCTTCCCACTACTATGTATGCAAAGTACTTCACGGGTAGGTTTCTTTCTGTTGGTGGCTGGTAGGCACCAGATTATCGGAGAGACACCGCGCGTGCCAGCGTATTCGTCACGCCGCCAGGCTAACCCCGCCCGCTCATGAGGGCGAGCGCCTATGCGCAGCACGCAGTGGCCCCATTGAGAACCTCGTTCTGACGCTGGAGTATCTGCATGACAAGCATGCCCTGAGCGGCGACACCAAATGCAGCAGTTTGATCTATCGTTGGTAGACTGCGTCTACTTGCGGCAGAGCAGAGTTGAACTGGAGGGCTTGGGGAGACCCCAGTGTGTTGGCGACTTTAAAGTGCTGGGTTGCCTTAGTTGCCGAGAAGTCGGTGGGCGAGCACGCTCACCACCTCGTCAGGGTTGACAGTTTCATCCACAGGAACGGTGAGATGGTCAAGAAGCAGTCCGTCGAGGGCGTAGTGGAAAAGCGTGATGTCCGCAGGCCGACCGGGTAGGCCCATCTTCTCGTTGAACTCGATATCGGCTTGAAGTCCTGCTCGCCGCCAGGTGGTGAGCGCCTCCGCGACGCGCGGGCGGCGGGTGGCTTCGAGCCGCAGCTCGAAAAGCGCTATCGCAGCATCACGGTTATCTGTCAGCCGGTGGACAATGTCGCGCAAGTACTCGGTGAATAGCTCAACACTGGGAGGTCGCTGGGCAAGGTCAGCGTGGATGTCGGGGTCCGGCTGCAGACGTTCACTGATGCGAAGCAGGGATCGCATCGATGATTTCATCGCGCGAGGCAAAGTAGTTCGAGGCTGTACCTCTGGGTGCTTTCGCCTCGGCGTCGATCGCCCGATGCGTCAGACCGCGTGAGCCTTGTTGAGCGAGTACCCGTACAGCGGCGTCGGCGAGCAGTGTGCGTCGTTCAGCATTACGGACCATGTGATCATGCTATCGCATGTACTACTGATATCGTGGTAAAGTCATGTTAACCACGACAAAAGTAGTGATTGGAGATATGATGCGTGAACTGGTTTACTACGTCGCCGTGTCTATCGACGGCTACATCGCCGCACCGGACGGCAGTTACGACGCCTTCCCTGTTGAAGGGGACCATATGGCTGTCTACTTGAGTGACTTCGCCGATGCGCTCCCCGCCCATGTACTCGCGGCGCTCGATATGCATCCGCCGGGTAATCGCTTCGACACGGTCATTCAAGGACGGGCAAGTTATGACATTGCGCGGGCGGCCGGTATTGAACGACCCTATGCGCACCTGAGCGAGTTCGTCGCAACACGCTCGGAGACAACCCCGCCAGCTGGCGTGACATTCACCGCTGACGCGCTCACGACTGTGCGTGAGCTGAAACAGCAAGAGGGGCTTGCAATCTATCTCTGCGGTGGTGGAAATCTTGCAGGAGAGCTACTGCCCGAGATTGACCGCCTCATTCTCAAACGCAATCCCGTCGTCCTTGGTGATGGTGTCCGGCTGTTCGGTAATGCTGGTGCCGTCATACAGAACTTTGAGCTGGTGAGTTGTCGAAGCTTTGAATCCGGCGTCGTGATGGAGGAATACGCCCGCACTATCCAGCAGTAGTCCGTTACGCGCCTATCCGTCGCGGGGTTCGGGAACTTTCCAGCCGTTCACGAATCCGGAAATGGTTCGGAGAGGGAGGAGGTAGCACCATTCCTGCTTCTTGCGATACAGGTTGCCAGTGCAGCAGATCAGCCAGCACAGTGAGACATCACGATCAGCAGTGGTGAGAACTGCTATTGGATCCATGGGCCAGCGTGAGTAGCCCACATTCCACGTGTCATTGGTTGCCCAGAAGCAGACGTCGTTGATGTTTCGCTTGCGGGGAAAACTCACAAGCCCTTTGTTGCCGTGAACGTGAATCTCAGCCTCACGCAAGAATATGATCAACCCGCTAAGATAATCTGTCATCGCCGTCATGCCCTCTCAAAGTTGTCATGCACTTTAGCTTTGACAGATGCGGCTAAAGTCTTGGGAAAACAGGTTTCTAGGGAGTCGTCCTGATCCTTTACTCTCGCGGAATACCGAGTTCGGGGATATGAAGATTCATGTCCCCAGAGTCGTGCTCCAATTCTGGTGTTCTGTCGGGGTAGCGCCATGCCTTGTAAGTCAGCTGATCGGGTGATTCGATGCCGCCGATATCTCGAAGGCGTAGCGTGCTTGCTCGAACGGTGTTCATGATAATGCGGCTCGGGGTAGGCCAAGGGAGATTCTGTCGCCACGTTGTTGACCCATCTTCGGCTGGAGTGAAACCGAGACGTTCCAAATCATTACGCTGCTGGGCTGTGAAGGTTGCCATGTCTTTGGGAACGTTTTCCCCACAGATCTCAGCTACGATGTCGGCATTTCCTCCATACAGAGCTTCAAGGCCAGCGAACTGTACGAAGGGGAGCCCTGTTTTTCCTTGATCATCCCGTGCACCGATGATCAAGACCGTCCTTGAGGGGAGGTCGGTTATCATTTCGAAGAGGCGTGTTTCAAAATCTGACCAGGTCATGGAAGCTCTCAATGGTTGTGGCGTGTCAGGTAAATGCTAGCAGGGGGTGTTCCCCTGTGGTGTGATGAATGTTGCGTAAACTTTGTTGGCGTTCCTGGTGACTTCTGCTGTCCCGCCCAGAGGGAGAGACCAAGCTATCATGGGGTTCTTCTCCGGGATGGCCCGGATTGGATTCCCCCAAACCTGTGAAGCAGAGGTGACGTAGTGAATGAAGGAATCGTTCAGGGCGGCCCGCAGGTCAATGCCTTCCAGGGCGGGCTTGGCTAGAATGAAGGAGATTGATCGGACGTCTCCTTCCCTGTTGTCGGTGACCACCACGTCCCGTGTTCCGGCGGCAAAGTCGGCCGTGAAGCTGTACTGATACCCAGTGAAATGCCATCCCAGCTCTGGAGCCATCGTGGTAAAGGAGTCAAGCGTCATCGGCCACGGCAAATGGGCAAGCCGTTCCATCCATGCCACATATTCCCTTGTTGTTAGTTCATTTATCAGTGTTTTGATTCCTTTAATTAATTTCGGGCCTACCTGGGTCCGGTTTCATTCTCATGATGATCTCGTACTTGCAATGGTTCAGAGCATATACGGATGGGCGCGGCGGGCGGTCGAGCAGGTTTCCTCCATCTTCTGTCAGGAGGCTGTTGATCTCCTGTGCGAGGATGGGAAGCATACAGACGACGCCCGCATTGGTGAGTGCCGTAGTGAGCCGTTCAAGACAATCTGGTCGCACTGTGGGCTCCGTCCTCGTCAGAGGATCGGGGAGGAGAGTAAGGCTAACCGTAGTGTGCGATGTTGCAATTATTGCTGCTCTCGCCTGATTCCAAGTTCGGGAATGCGGAGTTTCTTGTCACCGATATCGTTTTCATTTTTGGTGCTGTTGCTGGGGTAGCGCCATGCCTTGTAAGTCAGCTGATCGGGTGATTCGATGCCGCCAATGTCTCGTAGACGCAGGGTGCTTGCCCGAACCGTGTCCCAAATGACATGACTCATTGCTGGCCAAGGAAGCCTTCGCTGCCATGTCATCCCATCGTCGGACGGAGTGAAGCCGAGCTGCTGAAGATCATCGCGTTGTTGGGGTGTGAAGGTTGCCATGTCCTCTGGGACGTTCTCGCCACAAATCGCGGCCACAAGATCCGTATTCCCTCCATACAGGGCGTTGATTCCGGCGAACTGCGCGAAGGGAACTCCGGTTTTCCCTTGTTCGTTTGATGCGCCAATGATCAAGATCGTCCGAGCGGTGAAATTTATTATTGTGGAGAAAAGATGTACTTCAAACTCTTGCCATATCATGAGACCTCACTAAATACTGCTCGCAGGCGATGAAAGAGAAGGGTTGTCTAGTAGAACCTTGCTCCTTGAGGTGTGAGAAATTTCGCGTGGATCTTTTCTTCGCTTCTGGTGATCTCTGTGATGCAGGCTTGCGGGAGAGTCCACGCTGCTATGGGGTTTCTTCCCTGTACTGTCCGTATGGGCGGTCCCCAAGTTTCCGAGGCGGCTGCAACATAGCTGCTAAAAAAATCGTTCAGCTCGGTGAGCAATTCCACCCCTTCCAGAGCGGGTTTGGCCAGAACAAATGAGATCGTGTGGACATCGCCTGCCTTGTTGTCGATGACCACCACTTTTCGTGTGCCTACGGCGAAGTCTGCCGTGAAGCTGTACTGATACCCAGTGAAATGCCATCCCAGTTCCGGGGCAAGATCGGTGAAAGCATCGAGGGTCATCGGCCACGGCCGCCGGGCAAGCTGTTCCATCCATGTCACGAAATCGTCACGTGTGAATGCGTTTATCAACTTCTCGTGTTCCTCGAGGTGTGTTCGGGATGATGCTTCGATCGCTTGTCTTTCTTTTAGGTTATCGGTGTGGTGAAGCGTTCACAATATGTGGCGTCAATGGTGCCGGGCTTCCGTGGCTTTGACGCTAAGGGTGTTGGGATGGGTTCTACGGCATCTGGACAGATCCATTTGTCGCGGGACATATCTTCACCTATATCTCGCGAATAAGCCTTTTGCGTTGCGCAGGCCTTGAACCGCTAAAAATATTGAAAGTTACAGCAAATTAGGTCGTTGAGATGGGCCGTGTTCGAGGTATTTATGCATTCGTTGACACATCTCGGGCCGCCTATTTTCGGCGAGGTCGACAACCTGCCTCAGCGTGACGGGTTTACCGAAAGCTTTTCCTGCTCCAGCTTCCCAGTCGATTCCCGGCCAAGAGAAAATCACATCGTAGAACGGTTTGAGGTCATGATCTTTGATATTCAGGTTGTTGTTGAGCGTCAAGAGGGGTACCCCCCCACTTTTGCGCCTTGAGGTTGATGTCTGCTCCGCCTTCGAGAAGTCGCAGTAGCACCTTCGCCTCCATGCTGTAGTCATGCTCACGCTGATTGAACAGTACATGCAGCGCATTGATGTTGCCGGGAGAAGTAATCTGAGCCGCGTCGGCGCCATGATCGAGCATCCAGTTGACAATCTCGACACGCGATGTCGGATCCATGTTTCCGATGGCCCAGAAAAGGAAGCTTCTCCAATTGACTTCCGGATAATCCTCGACTGCTTTCTTTAAGTCATTCAAGGTGCCGCGCTTGGCTGCGGTGCCGGGCCGCATCGCTTTCTCTGGTGTCGCCATTACCCATCCTCCTTATTTTCGAGGTCGAGTAGTTTCTGATAGATTGACTCGAGGGTGGCTAGAGCTGGCGAGAATCCGATGCAGTTTTCTCCTTTTATGACGTGCATGTAGTTCCCGTATCCTCCCCCCGCTGGGGACTACAATGAAGGCGCTCTTGTAAGGGGCGACCCTCCATTCATTTAGGTCGAATTCTGCTGACGGATCTATTGTTTCTGAATACCATTTGATGAAAGATTCGAGGATCTCTTTTTCGGTTTTCTTATCCAAGATCTATTCCTTTCCATGCTGAGTCTTATGCCTGACGGGCTGTGGCTATGATACTCCAGATATCTTGTGGATACTGTGGTAGCCAGTCTGCAACTACTCCCAATTGTTCGTCTGCCCAGCAAACCTTGCCGGCTTCATCGACATATGCATTGAACCAATGTCCGCCTGAAAGCGTGCGAGGGACTCCGGAAGCCTCCCAAGCCACGCCCCCGCGATGGTACAGAGACTGAACGGGAGGAAGCAGAGTCCGGCCTGCAGGGGTGACAACAAGTAGATATTCTGCGCATACAGCAACAGCCAGGGCATCTGCCCCACCAGACCAGCCTGGACGGCAAAGCCGGTCAGGATACTCACCACATAGAGCCGGTCAGTCAGCAGGCGTCCCGGAACCATAGGTAAGTCCGAGCGCCGCTCGACGGCCATGAACAAACCCATCGCGGACAGTCCGACGGCAACACCACCAAGTGTGCGCACCCTGACTCAAGACCTCGGCCCACGCTATGGTGGGCCGTCCCTGGACAGGTGACCGCAGCACCAGTGGGCTCGTAGATTCCAAAACCATAGGTGCATAGTCATATATGTGTGGTAGACTATATGGCATGGAGTTGAAGCACGCGATCCTCGGGCTGCTGTCAGCCCGTTCCGTAAGTGGGTTACGACCTGGCACGTGCGTTCGCAGGTTCGGTGGCTCAACGAGAGGAAACCGCATGACCGCCATCGCTCTTGTCGTCGCGCTCGCACTGCTGACGGCGCTCGCCGTCCTGCAGATCCTCGCCGCGTCGGGCCTTCCCCTATGGTCGTTTCGTGTGGGGCGGCCAGCACCGCGTTCTACCGCGCGGGCTCCGCGTCGGCAGTGCGGTGTCGGTGCTGGTGTACGCGGGGTCGGCGGCCCTGCTGCTCAGCCGTGCGGGCGTTCTCCCGGCCGGAGACAGTACAGCGGTGATCGTCTTGACCTGGGTGGCGTTCACGTTCTTCGCCGCGAGCGTGGCGCTCAACGCGATCTCGCGCAGCCCCGCCGAACGCTGGACGATGACACCGACCAGCCTCCTGCTGGCAGCAGCAACGCTCGTCATCGCCCTGGGCGGAAGGTAACGGTGTGCTCGTAGTGGCCTCGCTGTATGGGCATCCATCCAGATGAATCGAGGCGTTCGGTCTCTTATGGGTCAAGGGCGTGTGTGGTCAGCCTGTGCGAACGAGGCTGAGGTCGTCGGGGCTGTAGCCGCCGAGTTCAGGCCCTATCCCCGCCCGCTCATGAGGGCAAGTACACATTCAATCGGTCCGCGTGAGATCGTGCTGTTGCTCAGCAGCTTCTGCCACAGCCAGGTGAAAAGCGCACCCACACCCCAGGCCAGGGCTAAGAACCCCACCCAGTACAGGTATGTCAGCCATGTACCTTCCAGCGGGGCACGGTATTCAGCACCGGCAACCAGCTGCACCAGGTAGGTGCCCCCATGCACTGCCGCCAGAAGTATCACAATGGATGCGCTCAGACTCATGCGCCCCACCCGTGCGAACGGCTCAAGTATCGCGCCGCGCCCGGCAAGCACCCGCGCCGCCTCGGCGCACACGTACAGCACCCCGGCCACCCCCACAATGCTCAACGTTGTAGGCCACGCCAGCACCCCCGACTGCGCCTTCGGGTTCACCCAGAACAGCACTGCCGCGCCCAGCCCCAGCAGGCCGACGGGCACCCCAATTTTAGGGCCCAGCTTCTCGTAGGCGCGCCACAGCAGTATGCCCAGCCCCACCTGCCAGAGCATCTTCAATCCGCTGTGCAGCACGGTGCCGGTGTACTCGTTAAACAGGGCGGGGATGGTGCGGCTCAGCCAGTCGTCGGCGGCCCAGCCCCGGTTTACCAGCTGCTCGTAGGTGAAGGGAATGGCGGGGCTGGCGAGTGCTGTCAGCGCAGCCTGCACCCACAGCGGCGAGTATACGAACAGTGTGGTGAGCAGGGTCAGCACGGCGAACGGGATGAGCAGGTCGTATAGGATCGGGAATTCGGCGTGGGCTGCCATCGGCTGGTAGGCGCGTCCTTGGGCGAGCAGCCACCCGAGCACGAAGAATGCGATGGCGCGCACCACGGTGCTGGCAAAAAATTGGGGAAACGTCACCCTCCTGGCGTATAGGTATGCGCTAATGCCGAGGAGTGCAGCAAGTAGCGTATTCGCGGCGGGCGGCACGCTGCCCAGCCAGTGCAGCCGGTTCTCCGGCACCAGGTTCAGTGCTACGCTCACGGGCATCACCAGCAGCAGCAGGGCGAATGCGCGAGCTAAATCTACACCAGCCTCGCGTTTGGCGGTGGTTTCTGCGGGCATATTGCCTCCTGTGTGCCTGCGTAGTCGAATCAGAACGTAGATGCTGAGCCTCAGCCCGGTCCGGTGCGCTGTGTGTGCTGCGCGTCGGGTTTAAGGTTAAAGATACTAGTCAGGATATATTAGCTCAGTATCCTGAGGCATATCCGCGTCTAAGCGGATGCGCAAGGCTGCTGTGGGGCACCCGTAAATATGCATGCTCGCCGGGGCTGTGCCACACTTTAAGGCTGGCTGATTGCCCCCTGCCCTATTTCTTGTGAGGTTTCATGTCTGTGCTGTTCGGCGTTACTGGGTTGCTTGGCTCGGTCGGTTCGCTCGCCGCCGGTGTTGCTGCGCACGGCGTCACGGGTGCTTCGCAGGTGCTGGTGGCTTCTGGTGCCGCCGCCGAAAGCACCAGTGTTGAGGGTACCGCCCAGTATGTTTCTATTTTCTGGGTTTCTCTTGTGGCACTGGTGTCCCCGGTTATATCCCGGCTGATTGGCAAACGCATCCCGGATGTTGTGTTTCTGCTTATTTTTGGGATGCTGATCGGCCCTAATGTGCTGGGTTTGGCTTCTGGCAGTGACGGCGGTATTCCGCTGCTGAAAGAGCTGGGGTTGGGGATGCTGTTCCTCATTGCCGGGTTTGAGATTGATGTGAAATCGTTGCGCGGCCGGCAGGGCCGCAGTGCTATCACCACCTGGTGCGTGTGTTTTGGGCTGGGGGTGCTGGGGGCGGCGCTTATTACCGGTTTCACTAAGGGTTTTAACACCTATATTGCGGTGGGTATTGCGCTGAGTTCCACGGCTTTAGGTACGCTGCTGCCTATGCTTAAGTCGCATGGTGCGGCGGGTACTCGGGTGGGTAATGCGGTGCTGGTGCACGGTGCCGTTGGCGAGCTTTTCCCGATTTTTGCGATGTCGCTGCTGTTATCTTCGCATTCGCCGGGGCTGGCGATTCTGATTCTGCTGGGGTTTATGGCGGTTGCGGTGGTGACTGCCATTGTTCCGCACCGCCTGTTTGAGAAGGTGCCGGGGCTGCGGCAGATTATGGCGGCTGAGGCGAATACAACCAGCCAGACGATCCTGCGTCTGGCCATGTTTCTGCTGGCCACCCTCATCATGTTCGCGGCGCTTTGGGCTGGATGCGGTGCTCGGGGCCTTTGCGGCGGGCATTATTTTGCGTTCGCTCACGCCGGTGGGGGCGTTACATTTGATGACGCGCCGTCTTGAGACGGTGGGGTTTTCGTTTCTGATTCCGCTCTTTTTTGTGGTGAGCGGCATGACGATTGACCCGTCGGTGGTGGCGCGTTTCCCGCTGGTGCTGCTGCTGGTTGTGGTGGGTATTTTGCTGGCCCGCGGGCTGCCGGTGTTTGTGGCTGAGCGTTTCACGGATACCGGTTCGGAGCTGCGTTCTACCAGTGAGAAGATTGAGCTGGCCCTGTATTCGGCGGCGGGCCTGCCCATTATTGTGGCGGTAACAACTATTGCTACCGGTAGTGGGCTGCTTGAGGATGCGACCGCTTCCCTGCTGGTGGCCGGTGGGGCGTTTACGGTGCTGCTGTTCCCGCTGTGGGCGGCGGCCATTAAGAGGGTGTTCCGGCGGCAGGGCGCATCGGCTGATCAGCAGCCGTCGCAGAAGGAGCAGATCGCAGCGTTAAAGGCCCGGAAAACGGCGCAGGTGCGCCTGACAACAGGTATGCTGCCGGTGGTGCCGCCAGCGCAGGAGGCTAAAAGCACCGCGCCAAAGCGACGGGTCCCCCGGTGCCGCACAACAACCGCCGGCGGGCTAATCTACGGCACGCGGCTGCGCCTCATTCCTCAAGGCGGGGGTTATGAGTCAGCAGCTTTAAAGGGATTGTGCGTGCGTGTTTCGCCGCCTGCGAGGAGCCCTTTAAAACCGTTTTAACCATGCGGTCATCTCGGGGCTTAGCTGCGGGGATTTATGCGCGCTATGCTTCGCGCCGTGAACGCGTAAGTATTCCTGTGCGTATACTCCCAGCAGCTTCCCCATCCCGTGCTGGGTGCGCTCACAGTGCGGCAGCAGCCCGTCTAAGAACCGCAGGGTGATGCGCGGGGTTAGTGCCGCCATGTCCTCGAAGGTATGCGCCCACCGGGTGAGCATTAGCGCCGGGGCCGCCTGTGCGAACCCCGCAATGGCGTCTTGGTAGGAGAGCCGGTCGCCGAGGGTGTCCGCCAGCAGCTCTGCGGCTCCGGCACGGTCTACCTGGTGTTTTGAGTTGGCCAGTACCGCGAGCGCCTGCGCACTCAAGGAGTCCCATGTGCCCGGGTGGCTCCTCAGAAGGCCCACCATATTGTGCATATAGTGGTCTTCTTCGTCGAAGAAGACCCACTGTTCTAGCAGGCCGACTGCCACGGGTGCCGTGGAGGAGGGGCAGGTGAGGGCCAGCTGTTCGCAGCTCATGACCGCGTAGTGCAGGGTGAGCAGATATTTTTCTTCCGGTGTGTGTTCTTCGCGTACTTTGGGCAGGTGCACGGTGGGGCTCCACCACACGAATTCGGGTTTGCCGCTGGGGCGTTTCGTCTCGCTTTCACGGTAGCTCCAGCTCACCTGGATGTTCTCAAGAATGTGAGGAGGCTTCCCCGCGTCTTTGAGTTTGGTACAGGCACGGGCAAAGTATGATGCGTATCGGCCCGCAGCATCGGCGGTGCGCTCGATTTCTTCCAGGGCGTTTATGAGCGTCTGGTGCGTCGCCTGATCGCCCTGGTTCAGGCGCAGCATTGCCTGCGTAAAATCCTGTTCCAGGATGTCTGCGCCGGTAGAAATATTGTGGGTCAGCCGCTGCATAAATATTGTGGGGTCTACCCACCCGTGGGTGTCTGTGGGGGTGGCCAGCAGGGCGTATGGGCGTTTCTGGTGGAGGCGCTCACCGATTTCCCGGATGCGCTGGTTCACGGGTGTTTTTTCATGCGCTAGGTGCTGCTCATATTCTTGTACAGCTGAGTTTTCCGGCTCTAGGGCGCTGAGGATGAGGTATGCGATCTGATGCCCTGCACGGTGCTCGTGTATCCTCTCTTCCGCCTGCCGGGTGAGGGGTTTCAGCACTGAGGTGTCGCGGTTTTCACTCATGAGCCAGTGGAACAGCAGCTCGCTCTCCAGCCCCTGCACGGCCTCTTGCATGGCGTGTAGGGTGCGCGCGTAGGCGTCTTGCTGGCTGAATGGGGTTACTGGCTGCGCGGGTGAGGCAGGCACCGGATAGGAGGGTTCTTCGGGGCCCGCCGTATGCTGCGCGGTTTCTTCTTCTGTGTTTGCCAGCAGCCCGGCCTCTTCTAGCTCCTGCCGGGCCACCGGGCTGAGGCTCTGCGCGTGCTGGTGCAGTGTTTCGGCTGCGTCGCACCGTACCAGTAGTTGTGCGGCAGCCACCTGCACCTGCGGGTGGGTGTGCCCCAGCGCGGTAAGGGCCAGTTCGGTGACCGGCCCGTCCCCGCCTGTGGCGCATGCGGATTCCAGGATTTTCAGTACCGCTAATGCGTTCGCTTTGGTTGTTAAAAGCGCCGGGGCGCATCCGTGGATGAATCGGTCAGCGTCAAGAAGCCCTGCCCGGTGCACCGCTAAGAGCTGCTTTGACCGCCAGGGTGACGGTCGCTCCCACAGATGAGCCGAGCAGGTTCACGAGCTCGCTCTGCCGCTGGGCGGATTCTGCGGCGGTGGGGGTCAGGGCAGTGTACATGCGGGAGAACCATCCGGCACGGTAGGCGGCGAAGTCCCGCGCTAATGCGTCAAGGCAGGCGTCTAGCAGGCGTTCTTTGGGGATCAGCCCTTCGTGGGTGGCGGTGAGCAGATCTTCCTGCCAGGTGGTTCCTGGCATGAACTTATCTATATTCGTGAGCGAGTTCTCGGGGGTGCCTTCTACGGTGAGCAGCTGCCACAGCAGTTCGTCGCGTAGTTGCTGGTCGTGGCGTAGCAGTGCCTGCCGCAGCGGGGTGTTAAGGTTCATGAGCGCCAGGAAGTAGTCGTCGTTGTGTTCCAGCTGCACCCCGTCGTAGAGCTCGGCCAGCCGGAAGAACCCGTTATTGTGCCAGTGGATCATGGCCCTCTGCCAGAAGGTCCACTTGGCTTTGGGGGCTGTCCCCTATGGTTAAGCTGTCGTAACCGTTGGCTTTGTAGAGGTTGTATACCTGTTTAAGGCCTTTTTCTGCAACAAGCTGGGGCAGGTCCTGTATGAAGGTGTTGAAAGAGGCTCGGAGGTCTTTTTCGCTGCTCATTTATTGTTCCTAGAGGCTGGGTGGGGCGGTGTCTCGTTCATTATAGGGTTCAGCTCGCCTGGATACGCCGGGGGCGGTCACTGCTGCCGAACCTGTGGCGTTTTGTGTGGCTTGACGCAGACTCCTGCCGGGGACTGTGGGCGGCGTATATCCTGTGGCTTAGGGCGTGCGGGTGTCTTGTCTGACTGTGGGTTATGGGCGAGAAATATAATAATATATACATTTTTACTGCTATAGAATAAAGCATATCTTTATATTTTCTGAATAAAGTTTCAAGCCCCCAAGAAACCACAGGAATATTAAAAACTTACACTTGCAATAGTTTATGAAGTAACTATAAAAATACCTTATCTCATACAATAAGGATATCCTTAATAAATCCGCCTTAATGTCTCTATAACCCTATAAAAATTCTAAAAATTCGCGTCTTAAAAGCAAATTTTACGGCGTGTTACGACGCTTATCTTCCGTAACTGACAACCTGTCAGTTAGTATATGGATGTAAGGGCACATGGGGAATAAAAACCGCATCGTACTATTATTCGATACGGGTTTTGTGACCTGCACCATAACCAGTTCGGGGGTGCGCCTAAACATCGCGCACCCCGCGCAGGAACCCTCCCCAGGCCATATAAAGTTCAAGGCAGAACACCGGCTGAAAGGAGGCGGTACACAAACAGATTTCCGGGGCGCACCAAGCCCCGTCCCGTTCCCTCGCTCGCACCTGTACACCACTGCACACACGTACATTTATCGAAGGAAGAAAAATGCATACCACTCTTTTAATGGTGAGTTCGAGTGGTGTTGAGCTGGACTTTCCCGCCTGGCTGCGCATCACGCACTTCATTAACTTTCTGATGATGGGGTTCCTCATCCGCTCAGGCTGGGAAGTTATCGCCTCCCACCCGCGCTTTTACTGGAATAATCACTGCACCCCGGGCTCCGAATGGCTCCGTTTTACAAAAGACAAGGTTTCGACCGTCCCTGGCGAATACACCGCTCGCGACGATCAACGAAGCCTCTCCCCTCTTATTTCGCTACCCGGTAAGGCTCAGATCGGTTTGGGACGCGCATGGCACGCCCTAGCCACGGTTATTTGGGTGGTGAACGGCCTGATCTATGTGACCCTGCTGTTCGCAACCGGGCAGTGGCGGCGTATCGTACCCACCTCTTGGGAGATTTTCCCCGAGGCATGGCACTCGCTCACAATCTACGCGGGCTTCCAAGTGCCCTCCATTGAGCACTTCCAGCCGTACGATGCCCTTCAGAAGCTCATGTACTTCACCGTGGTGTTCATTGTGGCGCCGCTGATGATCGCCACCGGGCCCATTATGAGCCCCGCGTTCTGCGGCCGCTTCCCCGGCTACGTCAGGCTGTTCCGCAACCGCCAGACCGCCCGCTCCATCCACTTCTTGGGCATGGCGTTCTACTGCGTCTTTACGGTCATGCACGTAGCACTGGTGTTCATCGTGCACCCGCAATACAACATTGCACACATGATGCTGAATAAGAGCTACAACGAGATTGACGCCGCCCAATTCGCCCAGGCAGTCACCATGCTGATCGTTGGCGTGGTCGCAGCCGTGGCCCTGTGGCTAGGCGCCTCGTACTGGTCGCTGCGTGACCTGCGGTTCACCCAGACCTTCATTTGGGGCCTGACCCAGCCGGTCCGTAACGTATTCCTTGACCGCATCACCTCCCGGCAGGTCAAGAAGAAGACCTTCACGGATGCCGATATTTCGCCGTTCCACTGGGTGAACACCCGCCCGCCAACAGAGCGTGAAAGCACCGAATGGAACCGCCTGCGCGAGAACGAATTCGTGGACTACCGCCTAGAGCTAGGCGGGCTGGTGAAGGAGCCGAAGTCGCTGAGCATCGACGACTTGAAGGCTCTCGGCAAAGAAGTGAACATTACGATGCACACCTGTATGCAGGGGTGGACGGGCATCGCCAAGTGGGAAGGGCGTGCGCCTACGCGACGTACTTGCCCTCGTGGAGAAAGACGAGAAACGCCCGGTACGTGATGGTCACCTCCTACGGGCACGTGGGCCACACCTACGATGGCCGCCCGACCGAGCCCTACTACGAGTGCTTGGATATTTCCATGGCAATGGAGGACGAAACCATCCTGGCGTGGGGCATGAACGATAAGCCCCTGCCGGATGTGTACGGCGGCCCCTGCGCCTGCGTGCAGATTCCATGCACGGCTACAAGATGGTCAAGTGGGTGCAGAAGGTCGAATGGATCAGCGATTACCGCGACGTTGGCGACGGCCAGGGCGGTAGCCGCGAAGACTCCGGCCTGCAGCACTTCGACGCACGCGCCTAATATTACCTGCTGCTTGTTCCATGGCAGGCACCCAACCGGGTGAAAATAAGCGCCCCGTGCGCCGGTCACAGTACCGGCACACGGGGCGCTTTCACGCGGTCATCAGCAGATCTTGTGTGTACTCAATACCCCCGGAACCCGCTCACTATGTGCAGCTTTCGCTCCATACAAGGAAGTCCCGGTATGACCCATGGGCTATTGTGTTACAGCCCTTTATACCGGTAGAGCTGGCTGAGCGAGGCAACCGTCGGCTGAAGCACAATATCGGCTTCCTCATCTTCCCCCACCACGGTGGCACCGGTCAGGTTCAGGTAGTCAGCCACCGTAAACGGTGCATAGTGGGCGAACAGCTCGAACATGGCCTTCACGACGGGGCCAGACTCTATAACATTCACCCCGGAACGAATACCCACGTCCGTAATCGTCATGGTGCGCTCCTTCAGATCCAAAATCAGCGGCAGCGAACCGCGCGCCCGCGACGTGAGCGTGAACTTGGTGCGCACCTGACTCACCTCATGCACATTCTTACCCACGCCAACACGCGGTAAAAGCATGAACCCGGCGAACAGGTCGTTCACATCCGCAAGGGTGTTCTCCCCGCTGTGCCCTGCGTAAAGCTGCACGGTGGGCACCGCGTACCGCACCCGGTCCTCACGGGCCTGCGCAATTTTCAGGTCAATAAACTCCCACGCGCCGCCGGTTCCGTTCGTCACGTCCCCCGAATGGTAGCAGTACTTTTTAGCCCGCTGACTGCCATACCACACGCGGTCTAGCAGCGCACCTTTCGCGTCGTACAGCAGCACCGAAAGGTCAACATCGGCGGGTGAGTTCCAGTAGGTGAACAACCGAATCACACTGTTCTTAGCGGGGCTTTTCGCCTGCATCGCCTGGGGGTCAAGCCGCACACGGTTGTAGCGGCTCAACCCCAGCAGAGACTCGCTGGCGTTACGGTTACCCAGAGGCATGGCTAAGGAACCCACATCGTGAGGGAACATGCACACGAACCCCGCTCAGCCGCCCCGACAAACCGCTCTTCACGGCGTGCAGGCCCAACTCAAGCTGCCTTTGGGTGTACGAGCCAGCGGGGACCACCGACCCCACCCCTGCCTTATCAATCACGAGGCGGTGCTGCCCCGAACCAGCAGCTATATTCGTGTACATATTGTGCATCTGCACCAGAAGAGGCGCAGCCCACACGCGGCGCCACCTGGCAGAACACGTCAGCAACCTGCTGCTGATCGCCGCTGAAGTACCGCAAGGCCCGGTTGAGCTGACGCGCAAACACCCCGGGGCGGCGGGACAGCACCCGCGTTACCTTATCCACGTCACAGCTGCGGTAGGCGGCATCCACCTCAGACTCATAACTGCGCATTTCACCGTTGTAGAGGGCGTCAGCCCACACATTCAGGTACACGAGGGAGGGGTATTCCCCAGGGTGGATAGTGCGCGCCAGCCGTTTAAAACGCTCCGCGTGCGTGGCGGTGTCGTAGCAGGCGGCCTCATAGTCGCGCTCGCAAAGGGTATTAATGAGCCGAGCTATGAACGTGCGCTGATGGCGGCGCAGCTTAAACCGGCTGGGGTCACTCAGGCTCAGATCGCCTTCAGTCCCCAGCAGGTTAATGTTGCTAAGAGCCACCGCAATGCGCAGCACCTCATTGAGGGTGCGCGCCTGGTGGGCGTAATCGGTGGATATTGCGGCCGCCAAAAACGCCAGGTTCTCACGAAAGGCGAACGGCCCCTCTAGGGTGGGCAGTGCATCATAAAACACCAGGTGGGTAGCGAGGGTAAGCAGATCGGCCCGGTCGAATTCGCTGTACACCTGGTTCTGGGTTGCAATTTCAGTGAAGAGCGAGCATATTAGCGGCACGATGCGCCCTTCACCGCGCAGCAGCACCACCTCACGCTGATCCCGTTCACTGTTGGACAGTTCCCCACGCTCGCACGCCAGCTGCCAGTCGTACGGACGGAAATCGGTAATGACCTGCGCATCGGGAATATCACCGTAGGGTTGGTTATTGGCAAACCACCAGATCGCGTCGCAGCAGGGGCAGGCAACGGTGTACAGGCACAAGTGTTTCGCCATTTCTCTGCGGCCCATAAACCGGGTAACGTAGTGAAGCATCTGCTCCGTGTACCTCTGTGTATCAGTGAGGGTGGGCTCGATAATATCGAAGTCTTTACGGAAGGCGCACCCACCCCGGTCACCGCCGTGCAGGTGCTTCCAATCTGCGATAAGATCGGCCAGCTCATGCTCACTCATGCGCATGAGGGTTTTCTGGCTTTCGGTGGAGAGGACCATCCCCAGCTCGGCGAGCACACGCACACGCTGATGCAGCTCATGTTGCGGAACAGGGTCGGACGCGAGGACGCTATTAAGAGGGTAAATGCCGGTACGGCGGAGGATGACCTGCTGCAACTGTGCCATTGGTGCTGTCTTTCTACTGGACCCCAGTCCTTGCTGGAGGTGGCTGGCGCTTCCCCCGCGCCCATACCGGATTACGGGTGTACGGGGGTGCACGTTCCACGTTTTTGTGGAACATAACAGGATATTCTTGTTGGTACTCTTCTGTCAATGTAGCGGTTTTCGAGACGACTTCTGTACTCATAACAGCTTATTTTTATACTGTTATTTCGAGGTCTCTCCCGCCCACTTTAGGTATCTCTGCACAGCGCAAACACGGTCTGCCGATACCCATTTCGCATAGTATAAATATGTGTACGAGTCATCCCCCTGCACCCGAACGGTGCAGGGGGATGATAAGCACTTTACTGAGTGTCCCTTATGGGCTTACTGGTCGAGAATAATCACGTCCAGGGTACGCGGGCCGTGCACACCCTCCACGCGGATCAGCTCAATATCACTGGTTGCCGAAGGGCCGGAAATCATGGTCACCGGGCGCTCATAGGTGATGCGATCGATCGCCTCAGGCACCAGCTCAACCACGGTAGAGCGGGGAACCACACAAATATGGTGGTCTGGTACCAGCGAGATTGCGCGCCGCCCCTCATCCTGGTTGGAGTTCAAGAAGATCGTTCCGGTCTCAGCGCAGGAAACGGTTGAGGAGGTGACCACCGCATCCACAGCATCCAGCTGGTGCACCGTCAGGGCACCCGGCTCCAGGGTGCTGCCGGAGTCGGTGAAACAGGTGCGGGTGGGGGGTGTCTTCCGGCAGCCACTGCCGGTTCAGGCCCACGGGAACCACATAGTGCGAGGTCTCCCCCAGCCGCTCAGCGATCACATCCGCAATATTCGCTTCGGTCGCTTCGAACACGTTCGCCTTGTAATCAACGAGGCGGTCCACGAGCATCTCAATGGTCTGCTCCTGGTTCAGGTGGCTCACCCGGCGGTAGTTACGCTGGGGTTCCGGCGCCACGGGCGCATCCGCGAGGGAAGTACGGATGCGGGCGAGGATGTCTTCTTTAGCTGATGACATTTATGCATTCTCCTTGGGGTCATGCGCTGCCTGAGCGTCCATCGCGGCCTTGGCGTTAGCGGCAGCCTCAGCGGCCTTGCCCTTATTCGCTTCAATGAGGGCTGCAATATCCACGCGCTGGGCGCTGTCGCGGGCGGGTGCGCCTGACTTTTCTTTACGCCACCAGTTGCGGAACGATTCCTTGGGCGGTTCGGGGATGTCGCGGTATTCAGTCCAACCGCCCACAATACCGGGCAGTTTAGAGATCTTGTGCTTCTTGCCGGTAATCAGGCGTGACATGGGCAAAGCCGCGCTCGGCGACTGCCATCATCTTACCCGAGGAGAACAGCTTCTTAGCGCCGTACATCATGGCATCCATCTGGGTGGGTGCGTGCTTCTTCCGGCCCGCGAATTCGCCCGCAGCGTGCTTGGCGTCCACGTCTTTGCCGCGCAAATGCACCAGCACCTCGGGGAAGTTGATCTTCACGGGACACGCTTCGTAGCAGGCACCGCACAGCGAAGATGCGTACGGCAGCGAGTTATTGTGCGCCGCCTCAATACCGGAAAGCTGGGGCGAAAGAATCGCACCGATCGGGCCGGGGTAGGTGGAACCGTAGGCGTGACCACCGGCGCGCTCGTACACGGGGCACACGTTCATGCAGGCAGAGCAGCGGATGCAGCGCAGCGCCTGGCGTCCCAGTTCATCGGCCAGCACGGCGGTACGGCCGTTATCGATGAGGATTACGTGCAGGTTCTGCGGGCCGTCACCGGGGGTTACGCCCGTCCACATGGAGGTGTAGGGGTTCATGCGCTCACCGGTGGAGGAGCGCGGCAGAAGCTGCAGGAATGCCTCGTAGTCCTGGAAGGTGGGCAGCAGCTTCTCAATACCCATGAACGAGATGAGGGTATCGGGCAGGGTCAGGCACATACGGCCGTTGCCTTCGGATTCTACGATGGTCATGGTGCCGGTGTCAGCGATACCGAAGTTCACGCCCGAAACGGCGACCTTGGTCGAGAGGAACTTTCTCGCGCAGACGGTTACGCGATGCCTCCGCAAGCTCGGCGGGCTCATCGGTAATATCCGGGTTAATGCCTTCAATCTTCTTGAGGAAGATATCGCGGATTTCACGGCGGTTACGGTGAATTGCCGGAACCAGGATGTGCGAGGGGCGGTCTTCGCCCAGCTGCACGATTTCTTCCGCAAGGTCGGTCTCAATGGCGTTAATGCCGTTCTCTTCCAAGAACTCGTTCAGACCGGTTTCGGCAGTTGCCATGGACTTGATCTTGATAATCTCGTCCACGCCCTGTTCGCGAATCAGCTCGAGAGCGATCTGGTTTGCCTCGTGAGCATCGCGCGCCCAGTGCACGTGCCCGCCGCGCGCGGTAAAGTTACGCTCGAACTGCTCCAGCATCTGCGGCAGGTTGTACAGCACATAGTTCTTCACCATTTCGCCGGTGGTGCGCAGGTCCTGCCAGTCGGGCAGTTCGCTGGTGACGCGGGCGCGCTTATTGCGAATAGCGTGGGTTACGAAACGCAGGTTATTGCGCAGCTGGTCATTCTTCAGCTCACGTTTGGCGTATTCGGGGAACGGTTCGTTCTCAAAGATATTGCCTTCGCCGTAGTGCACGACCTTCGGCATACCCAGGGGGATTGAAGTGGAAGTCATCATCAACCTACTTTCTATGCGAAGGCGAGTTCTACGTTGCCGTCAATCTTCAGCGGGTTCGCTTTAGTGGAGGCGAGGATTTCGGCAAAGTGAATGGTTTTTACGGGTGAGCCTTTACGGGAGAGAGCGCCGCCAATATTCATCAGGCAGGAGCAGTCGCCGCCGGTGCATACGGATGCGCCGGTCTTCTCTACGTTGGCCGCTTTATCGGAGACCATCGCACCGGAAACATCAGCGTTTTTGAAGGAGAAGGTTCCGCCGAAGCCGCAGCACTGGTCAAGGCCCTCAATTTCGGTGTACTTAATACCTTCAACGGTGCGCACCAGATCCTGCTGACGGGTTCCCAGGTGCAGCAGGCGCATGCCGTGGCATGAGCTGTGGTAGGTCACGTGCTCGGGGAAGTAAGAACCAAGCTGCTCAGCGGCGTTGGTAATGCCCAGAACATCAATCAGCAACTGGGACAGTTCAAAGGTGCGGGCTGCAATCTGCTCGGCTTTGACAGCAAGCGCCTCATCACCTTTGCGGCGAGCGATCATGGGCTGCTGGTGCCCCAGGGAAGCCACACAGGAGCCAGACGGCGCCACAGCTACGTCCCAGTCCCAGGCGGAGAATGCATCAACATGGTTCTTGACAATGGGGTAGGCGTCGTCGAAGTAGCCGGAGTTCACGTGCATCTGGGAGCAGCAGGTCTGCCCGGGAGGGTATACCACCTCGTGCCCCAGACGTTCAAGGATTTCGACGGTCGCACGTGCCACGCGCGGATACATGCCGTCTACAATGCATGTTGAGAAAAGTGCGATGCGCATGTTTATTGTCCGCTCCTTTCCTGGTTAATTAAATTTTTCTCGCCGCCTCTTTAAGTGGGAAGACGCCTGCTGTTGCAGCGGCGGTTTCGCACCAGCGCGGCAGCATAGCTGCTAGGTGTTAGCGTTCCTTGATATGCCGGGTCACAAAGGCAGGCGGGGCGGAAAAATTTAGGTGTTAAACTTTTTCTTCTTACAGTACATTTAACACTATCGGTCGGGCATTTCTTTAATTTAAATACCGCACATTTTTTTCACCAAATTATTTTTAAGGTTTACCTTATTTTTAGGGTTGCCGCACCCTTCTTAAGGTCATGCCAACCCTACCTCTGAGGGTGGGGTTTAGATTTTCTCCCCCAAACGCATCAGCGGGGCCTAAACCCCTACCGTTTCTTCCTGACTGTCAGCGTCTTGAAGCAGGCACTCCCCAGGCTAACGAGGGTGTTTCCCCTGTCCCCTTGCAATCACATTAAGCGGCGTGCCGAATCGTGAAATATTTTCCATATGCTTCTCATAGCGCGGTTTTACCAGCATGTACACCCTGCAACCACCCCACCCTACTTTGCCCCACGTGAGCAGCATCATGTACTCTTCAAACTAGCACTTTATTGGTCTGACCACATACCTCTGCGGTCTATGGAACAGCAGCGGGTAACCTTACCGGGTAATGGTCTGACCACACATCTATTCCTGTACCAAAGGAGTTACCAGTGGATAAGTTCACTGCCGTCACCGATGCCGTGGGAGGAAGCCTCGCACTGAGCGCGCTTGTGGCGACCATACCGCTGCTTACGTTCTTCATTATGCTTCTGGTCGTCAAACTCGCGCCCATTGGTCGGCCCTTGTCGCGCTAGCAGCATCCATTCTTGTTGCCTCCTTCGGCTTCACGATGCCGTTCGATCTGGCCGGTCTTAGCGCCCTGCGTGGAGCTATCTACGGTTTGGTGATCTGCTGGGTGATCCTGGGGGCTATCTGGTTCTACCAGATCACCGTGCTCTCAGGGCGTTTTGAAGATCTGCGCCGCACCTTTGACCGTCTCGGCGGCGGTGATTTGCGCATCCAGGCAATCCTCATTGCGTTCTGCTTCGGTGGCCTGCTTGAGGCTCTGGCTGGCTTCGGTGCCCCCGTGGCAATTACCGCAACCATGATTCTTGCTCTCGGCGTGAAGCCGCTCAAAGCAGCTATTACCGTGCTTCTTGCTAACACCGCTCCTGTGGCGTTCGGCGCCGTCGCCGTCCCGATTGTGACCGCAGGCGATGTTGGCGGCAAAGACCCGCACGTTATTGCAACCATCGTTGGTCACCAGGCACCGTTCCTGGCAATGTTCGTGCCCGTCATTCTGCTCTTCATCCTCGACGGCATGAAGGGTGTTAAAGATGCATGGCTCCCTGCCTTCGTCATCGGCATTTCCTTCGGTATTGCACAGTGGATCACCGCAGCAACCCCCGCATACAACCTCACCGACGTGGTGGCATGTATCGTCTCGATGGGTGCAGCAGTGCTCTTCCTGCGCTTCTGGAAACCGCGCGGCGTAGAAGGCGTGCGTGAGCGTTACGGCCTGCCTTCACAGGTCGAAGAGAAAGAAGCACTACCTGCCGTGCGTGTGTGGATGGCTCTTCTTCCCTACCTGATCGTGGTTGTTATCTTCGGTCTCGTGAACCTCAATGCCGGTTTGAAGGCATGGCTGAAGACCGTGGCTATTAAAATCAATATCCCCGCGCTCAGCTCCCGTCTGGTCACCAAGGACGGCACACCCGTCAAGGACGCCCCTTACACCTTCACCTGGCTTTCAAACCCCGGTACTCTGCTGATTATCTCGGGCCTGATCGTTGCGGTTGTTTACTTCTTCTTCAACGAGAAGGGGCGGTATGGTTTCAAGTTCCCAGCCGTTTTCGCCGAGTTCGGTTCGGTCATCTACCGTATGCGCTGGACGATTCTGACCATTGCCTCGGTGCTGGCACTGGCATACGTCATGAACTTCTCGGGTCAGACCGTCGCAATGGGTACTTTCTTGGCGGGCTTGGGTACCATCTACGCAGTACTGGCACCGGTGCTGGGCTGGATCGGCACTGCGGTGACCGGCTCGGATACCAGCGCAAACGCGCTCTTCTCCAAGCTACAGGTATCTGCTGCCGAGAATCTGCAGCATGCTGGTGTGAGCGGTGCTACCCCCGAGCTGATGCTTGCAGCAAACACCACCGGTGGTGTGGTCGGCAAGATGATCTCGCCGCAGTCACTGGCTATTGCAGCCACCTCTGTGGATATGGAGGGCAAGGAATCCGACATCCTCAAGGCCGTGGTTCCCTGGTCGTTTGCGATGCTCGTGGTCGTCTGCCTGCTGGTCTTCCTGCAGACCAATATCCTCTCGTTCCTCGTTCCCTAGCCCTTAGGGTTCCGTAACGAGCGAGAGAGCTGGCGGGGCGGGGCACCACAGGGTGCGCCGCCCCGCCGCTGCACTACCGGAAGGCAGTGCGGGCATCATAAAAATACTGTAGGCTTGCAGAGCACAACATTGGGCGTGGTTCTGTGACGAACCCACCCAGGCGGCGTACACGCCCTCAGGCACCCACCCACAGGGTTTTGCACCCTGGAGAGTTGCACAAGCTAAAAGTCACTTTCAGATTTCACACGAAATGGGACATACTCATGACGCGCACAACAGGCTCAGGGACGATCATGCAAGAGCGTAGTTACAGCATCCTGCTCGAAAACTTTGAACGCAGGCTGCGTCTGGGGGAGCTGCGTGTGGGCGATAGGCTACCATCTGAACGCACCCTAGCCGAACAGTACGGTATTTCACGCCCATCGGTGCGTGAGGCCTGCGTATTTTGGGGGCTTTGGGGCTGATTCGTTCCAGCACCGGTTCGGGCCCAAAATCCGGCGCTATCGTTATTTCTGAGCCCTCAGATGCGCTCAGTTGGGCGCTTCGCATGCACATTGCCACCCGCAACCTGCCCGTTAAAGACGTGGTTTCCACGCGTTTACTGCTGGAGGGGCCTGCCGCACGTGCCGCCGCGAACACCCCGGATTCTGCTGAGCGTGACCTCGCCTTAGAGAACGCCCGCGAGCACCTGGCGGAGATGGATTCGCCAGATATTTCCAATGAGCGGTTCCATTTCTGCGACACACGTTTTCACTACGAACTATCCCGCTTAAGCGGCAATATTGTGCTCGATACGGTCATTGATTCTTTGCATATGGCCACTATCAGTTACGTGCAGGAGGCGGTTCCGCTGCTGCGTGACTGGGCTACGGTTAAGCAGACTCTGCAAGATCAGCACCGGGGAATCTATGAGGCGATTTCCACTCGTGATGAAGAGGCCGCCTATGAGCGCGTATGTGAGCATATTAAATGGTTCTATTCGCTCTCCGACAGGGCCCGCGAGCAGCAAGAGTGGACGGGTTCTCACCCGGCATCGCAGGTGTTACACACCGATCTTAGGGGGTAAACCTCAGAATCCGCGCGAAAGTTCAGCGGTTTGATACGGCCCCTAACGCAGGGCACGAACGTGGAGTACGCTCTGGCCGATGCCTCCAATTCACCCGGTAAAATAGGGGTATGAGCAAGAGGGAACCGCGCAAACACACAAATACCGCGCATATCCCCCGTCTGCCATCCCCTCTAAGTGCCGCTATGCGCGCTGCACGCCGTGCGGGCCGTATGCTTGAGCCAGCTCTGCTTTCTTCCTCCGAACTGGTGGGATATCTGCCGTTTACCGCGCACGGGCGTACCCTGCACTACCGGGTGGGGAATGCGCACCGTCTGGAAGGCGCAGGTTCCTCTCCCGGTGTGCTTTTCTTCTTTGATGGCGACTATCTGCTGCGCTCCGGCAGCCGCCTGCTGCGGCGCACCTCCACCCTGCGAGAAGAACTATCGGATATCGCGTATCAGCACCGCATGCTTCTGGTGCCCGTGCTGGCACCGGGAACCGTTAATGAGGGTGTGCTGCGTGAGGCAACCACGAACTGGTGGGTGCGTGCCCGCGCAAACGGCCGGGTATTCCGCGCCCTCGCTGCAGATCTGCATGAGAGATACGGGTACGACCGATCCCGCGTGTGGCTTGCCGGTTACTCTGGTGGCGCAGAGTTCATTGCCTACGAGCTGCTATTACACGCCGCCGACGCAATGGTAGGAGGAGGCGCCACCCTCATTGGCGGCGGCGGTGCGGACGGCATCCCCACCCAGCACCGCGCCCCCAATATATCCCTCAGCCACCTATTATTGAGCTGGCATGTGGGCGATAAGGACGGCCGCTCCCCCAGGCTTCTGAACGACACGCGATCCGGTGGGATGTGGTCGGCACAGGTTGCAGCGCAAGAAGGCGGCCAGTTCTATGCGAGGCTTGGTGCGCGCACGGCCCTGCACGTTATGCCGGGGCAAGGGCACCGAAACTACCCCATCACCCAGTTGGTGCGCAATGACCTGGCGATGGCTACCCGCCTGGGGTACCTGTAGCCCCTCATAGTTTGTCCGCAAGCCCGCTGCTGATTTCATTGTGCGACTCACCCGCATGGTGTGCCGCGAGCTTTACAGGACACAGATGATGAACGTAATACTCCCGTTATTTACCCTAAAGTTGCTGGTTTTTTAAACTTTTTAGGTTAAAAACCTTCACCCATTCGCTATTTACTGACGCATTGCGGTAAAGTGTCACTATGCCTCGTATTTCTGCAGCCACCAACGCCGCCCAGCGTGAGAACACCAAACGTGCCATCCTCGAATCTTTTGGCAAGCTCCTGTACTCGCGCGGCCTGCCGGGCCTCACCATGACCGATGTCGCCAAAAATGCTGGCATTGGCCGCACCGCAGTCTATAACTATTTTGCCGACATGGGTGAACTGCTTGTAGCCTACGCCCTAGACGAGACCGAAAGGTTCATTAAAGAACTTGATGAAGGACTCGAAGGCGTCGACAACCCCATCGACCAGCTTGCCGTCTATATTCGGCTGCAGATTGAAGACCTCGCACGCCGCCACCTGCCCCCCGGGCCAGCCATGCGTTCCATGCTTTCCCCCGAATCCTACGCGAAACTCGGCAAGCACGTGCGGGAGCTGCAGATGGTACTGGCAAACATCCTCTCAGCGGCCATCGCCGAACACTACATCCCCGAAAACGACATCAGGGAACTAGCGATGCTCGTACACGGTTCGCTCTCCTCCAGTGCAGGGCGCACCGAAGACGCCCCCGACGAAGACACCCGTGAACGGCAGATCCAAAGCACCATCCGCTTCATCCAGATGGGCTTGGGTGCACGATTCGACACAGACGGCCAGCCCATCAAGCTAGACGGTGCACCCCAGGCACCCGCCAACGCTCACTCTAACGACGAGCCAAACAGCGAGTCGATGCACCTGAGTATTGCCTAGCCTGAACCGTGAGCCGTAAACCCCTCGCAGGTTTCCGGCCTACTGACAGCAGATAGCAAAGAACCCCCGCCGCAAGGTCTCGGGGGTTCTTTGAGTCTATAGGGAAGCTAGTCGCCTAGCCGTTCTGCGCATTAGCGCCCTGCGGCAACAGCCTGGGGTCAAGCGTATCCAAGTCAAGGATACGCGCGTACATAACAGACCGGCTGTGCAACGCGGTGCGCAAAGCACGATGCAGGCCATCCTCCAAGTAGAGCTCCTGCTGCCATTTAACCACGTGCGGGAACAAGTCACCGAAATAGGTGGAATCCTCCGCCAGCAGAGTCTCAAGATCAAGTGTTTTCTGAGTAGTGGTCAGCCAATCCAATCTCACCTGCTGTGGCGGAATACTCCCCCAGTCGGCATTCGACATACCGTGCTGGGGGTAAGGCCGGTGGGCACCCACTTTCTTGAAAATCATACCCACTATTTTACGGGGAAATACTGTGTGTTCGCTGTGCGTTACGCCAATGGCGCGGAACAGCAGTCCGTTTTCGTTCTCCCCTAACTGCCCCGCAACAAGCATGGCAGCCCGCGCCGGCCCACAACAAAGACTCACAAGGAAAAGCTGCGGTTCCTGCAGCTGCCGCGCCCAAGCACCAGAAAGAAAAATCCCCGGCCTCAAAAAATCGAGACCGGGGGAAGAGCGGAGGATGGGGGATTTGAACCCCCGAGGGCGTGAACCCAACACGCGTTCCAGGCGTGCGCCATAGGCCGCTAGGCGAATCCTCCAGCTGAACACCTTACAAAAAGGCGAACGGATAATAGAATACACTACCCACAACGAAAACCTCAACTCCTCCACACCAGCCCCACCCCACACCCAAATTCACAAGCACCGCAAAATCAGGTAGACTGGTACGTGCCTCTTACGTGGCGTTATCTTGGAAAACTCCCCCAGGACCGGAAGGTAGCAAGGGTATTCGAGCTATGACGGGTGCGTAAGAGGTTTTTTATGCCCAAAACATTTGCAGCAGAAACACACCGTTATAGCGCGCCCACGCTTCGCGGTTTCAGCCCCACGCCGGTAACGAAACCAAGCCCCATGCGTGCATCCGTGAACTAAAATAGTGTAGAACCCCGCGTCGTCAACCAGAAGGTCACCCGTGAGCACAGCACTCTACCGCCGTTACCGCCCCGAGACCTTCGCCGAAGTCATCGGGCAAGAACACGTCACCGAGCCGCTCATTACCGCGCTCACCAACAACCGCGTCAATCACGCCTACCTCTTCTCAGGCCCGCGCGGATGCGGCAAAACCACCTCCGCACGAATCCTGGCACGCTGCCTCAACTGTGCCCAAGGACCAACCCCCACCCCCTGCGGCGTATGCGACTCCTGCCGCGAACTCTCCCGCGACGGCGGCGGCTCCCTCGACGTCATCGAAATGGATGCGGCATCCCACGGCGGCGTAGACCACGCCCGCGACCTGCGTGAACGTGCAACCCTGGCACCCGTGCGCGACCGCTACAAAATCTTCATCATTGACGAAGCGCATATGGTCACCCGCGAAGGGTTCAACGCCCTACTCAAAATCGTGGAAGAACCGCCCGAGCACATCAAATTCATCTTTGCCACCACAGAACCAAATAAGGTTCTCGGAACCATCCGCTCACGCACCCACCACTACCCGTTCCGGCTGGTACCGCCCGAAGTTCTTCTGCCCTACCTCGAAAAACTCTGCAGCGAAGAGAACGTACCCGTCGAATCCGGTGTGCTTCAACTCGTCATCCGTGCCGGCGGCGGCTCCGTACGCGACTCGCTCTCCATTCTTGACCAGCTTATCGCCGGTGCCAACACCGAATCCGGCATTAGCTACGACCGCGCGGTCGCCCTGCTCGGGTACACGCACGCCCAGCTTCTCGACAACGTGATTGATGCGTTTTCCGCCCAGGATGCGCCCTCCCTCTTCGAGGCGGTCTCGCGGGTGGTGGCGACCGAGCAAGACCCCCGCCGTTTCGTCGAAGACCTGCTCGAACGCCTGCGTGATTTGATTGTGGTGCAGGCGGTACCGCAGAATGCCGCGCAGATTCTGCAGGGCGTTCCCGCCGATCAGATAGAACGCCTCAAAACGCAGGCGCAAGCCTTCACCACGGCCCAGCTAACCGGCGCGGCGAGCACCGTTAACGAAGTGCTTAACTCTATGACCGGTGCCACCAACCCGCAGCTGCAGCTTGAACTGCTATGCGCGCGGCTGCTGGTTCCTGCAGAAGATACCACCAGGCTCATAGCACGTCTTGAATCCCTGGAACAGCGCATAGCAGCAGGCGGTACCGGCAGCTCCCCCGCCGCACAGCGGGGCGCTGCTCCCTCACCCAACCGGACTACGACCCCCGGGCAGAACAACACAGGACGCGCCGCAGGTTCCGCCGACCAGCAAGCAAACAGCCCATCTGGCACGAACCCTCAGCCCGCCACTCCGCAGGCACCGGTTCACACCGGCCCGGTCTTTAGCAGCCCCACTCCGGGGGATGAACAGCCCCAGCCCAGCACATCACATGATGGTGCAGGCACGGCGGGTAGCGCCCCATCCCACGGGCAGCATCAGCAACAGACTACGCATACCCCACAACCCCCACGTCCTATGCAGGCGCAGGGTGATCAAGGAACCGCCCACCGTACCACGGGTGCCCCCCAGCAGCGTCAGACCGCCCGTAACGGTGAGGGTGTATCCGACCCGTTACTATCGGTCCGCGGCAACTGGCGTGTGATCGTGGGGCGTGTGAGTGACCGCTCCGTAACCGAACAGCTGCTGCGCCTCGAACCGGTGCGCTACACCAATGGGGAGCTGTATGTGCGCGCCGATATGCCCACTCTGCGTGCCGTCAAAGCTTCGGTCACTGAGCTCAGTGAGCGCGTGAGCGAATTCCTTCGCGTGAAAGTACGGGTGCGGGCTGAGGTCGCCAAGAAAACGCCGCGTGACGATGTAAAACCGGCTGGCAACCAAACGGGGAACAGTCCTGCTGCGCCCAGCAGCCAAGGCGCTGTGCCGTCTGAGACGCCCACAAGTACTGATACCTCTGCGATTGCTGACGGCCCGCGCGGGGGTGAAGATGCCTGGCGCCGCCACGGCCAGCCCGTGCAGCCGCAGGGCAGCGGACAAGACCAGCCGGCGGCAACCAGCGTAGACGACCCTCTATCGGCATGGCAGGTGGCGCCCATCCCACAGGAGGATCCGGCAAGCCCCGCCCCCGAGCCTGAGAACCCTAAAGAGCCCGGTGCGGCAGAGGGACACCCCAAGAATACGGGCAATACCGCGCCAAACCGGGCAGCACATACGCAGACCCCTACCACCGCAGCCTCCACGAGTACGCGGGGCGAAGAGACTCAAAACCCCGCCAGGGGAACTACTCCCCAGCAGGCTGCACAAAGGGCCTCTCAGAGTTTCACCGAGTCAGCTTACGCTGATTCCCCGGCGGAATACCCCGCACCCAACGATCACGATGTTCCCCCCGAAGACCCTTACTTTCCGCCAGCCCCCGACCCTGACGTGCATGGTGCAGGCGCTCACAGCGCAGGCGATGCCGCAGTACCCCCGCTCTCAGGCCCCTCTGAAGAACAGGGGCCGCAGGAACCGGCTGAAACCCCGCCCGAGGATACCGGGCAAGAGCCGCAGCAGCCGTTCGGGGAGCGTGATTCTTTCGCCTCCTCCACCCCTGCTGGTGTGCACGCTGAGAAAGCCGATGAACCTCAGAACAGCGCCGCAGAAGAACAAGAAAAAGAAGAAACATTCGGTTCTGTTTTCCACCCCCGAGCCCGGGCAGGATTGGGCCCCTGTAGGTGCAGAGACCCTCCCCGGCGGGGCGGCCTCCGAGCCTTCAGAGGATGAAACCACCAACGGGCAGCCCAGCGAGCCTGAGCATTCGACGGCCCCGGCATCTAAAAGTGTATTTGCTGCCGCCTTTGAGGAGGAAGAAAACTTTGAAACCTCAGCGGATGATGAGCAGGTAGAGTCCAGTGTGCATGTGGGTCTCAAAGCGGTTGAAAAAATCTTGGGCGGTAAGCTAATCGACGAAACGCCGCTATAGATGCACCCAGCTTGCCAAAGCCCGCAAACTGACCAGATGAAAGCGGTGGCCGCTCCCGCACGATAGGGAAAGCTTGCGGCGAAGAATGACGGTTAAGCGGGCACCAGCAGCAGCATATCCCCTATGCTGTACGGGTACGGGTTTACGGGGCGCGTTTTTGCCCCTGCTACGCGCGTCATAAGAGGAGAAACATGTACGAGGGCGCAGTCCAAAACCTCATCGATGAACTGGGTCGCCTACCGGGGGTGGGCCCCAAGTCGGCGCAGCGCATCGCCTTCTATATTCTCAACTCTGACGCCTCAGACATGGCGCGCCTGACCACGGCGATTTCAACAGTCAAATCGAGCGTGAGCTTTTGCGAAACATGCGGCAACGTTTCGGAGACGAAACAGTGCGTTATCTGCCGCGATGATCGGCGTGACCCAGCCGTGATTTGCGTGGTTGAGGAGTCCAAGGATGTGGTGGCAATTGAGCGCACCCGTTCCTTCACCGGGCGCTACCATGTGCTGGGCGGGGCTATTAACCCGCTGGCGGGGCTTGGCCCCGAGCAGCTGCGTATTCGCGAGCTGGTCTCGCGCCTGGCGGATGAGCGTGTTCAAGAGATTATTCTGGCGATGGACCCCAACCTTGAGGGAGAAGCGACCGCAACCTACCTTTCACGGATGCTGGTTCCGCTGGGTATTCGCCTCTCACGGCTGGCTTCCGGTCTGCCCGTTGGCGGTGACCTGGAATATGCGGACGAGATTACGCTCGGGCGCGCGCTTGAGGGGCGCCGCGTAATCAGTGAGGGCGCGGGTATCGCCCAAGCGAATGCTGCTGAAGATTTTGAGCAGGTGGTTGAAGAAGAGCAGGCGGAGCGTGAACGTGCGGCTGCTGAGCCGAAGGCGCCGCGTAAACGCTGGAGCGGGAGCATGTTCGACGACCTTGACGATACTCAGGACGGGGCGGGCCCCTCAAACCCCTGAAGATACTGATGAACAGCAGGGAGAAAACAATAATTCTCTGTCGGCTGCCTCTCCATCGCACGGCGAGCAGGCCACCGTTAATGAGGCTCTCATAGAGCAGGTGCTGCAAGACTCCAGCCGAGAATCATGCCCCCAAACCAGAAGGTGGCACCTCCGAAATTCCTGTCGAAACAACACGTGCCGACGCATACCGCTCAGCGGACTATGAGGAGCGTATCCGCAAAATCCAGGAGGGAGCCGCTGCGCACCCCCACCCCTCAGGTGCCGCCTCTGCCGGGCACTAAATATGTTAACCCGTGGGAGTAGCCTGCTCTCAGCCCCGTAAGCTGCAGTGAAGACACCCCGTGAAAGTAAGAGTCTCTATGGATGAGCAGCGCACGCAGGTGTTTATGTCGAGGCTTTTCTCCCCGTAACCGCGCGGATCCGCCGGACCCCGGCCACAGCGCAGATCAGGAACATCGCCACCACGAGAAGCTGCCCGGCCCCCAGGTGGCTGCTCAGCTCAGCAGACTTATTCTTAGCGCCCTCAGCTGTGACAATGGCAACCATCATGTGCGCGTACATCACCCCGTGCACCGCCTGCCCCACCAGCAGACCCCAAATATTAGGCATTACTACCCACGCGCAGAACATGGCGAGCGCAGCCACCACATACACAACCACTACCAGTGGTGGGGCGTACGGTGCGTTCACTGCTGCGGTATAAACTTTTTTAAAGGTGACGGTAGGCACAGGAGTGTTTATGGACCCCCAGCCTGTAACACTGCGTCATATTTCATGTTCTAATACACATACCCACATAATTCACATGGCGTCCCTGCACGCGTCTACTATGGATTAGGAGCCGGGACCACCCCGGCGTTTACACTGCATACCTCACCCGGGGAGTTTTAATGAGCCTGATCGTCCAGAAGTTTGGCGGTTCCTCCGTTGCTGACGCCGAAAGCATTAAGCGTGTGGCGCGCCGCGTGGCGAACACCCGCAAGGCAGGGCACGATGTGGTTGTGGTCGTATCCGCAATGGGCGACACCACCGATGAGCTGCTTGACCTCGCCGCAGAAGTAACCAGCGCAGTCACCCCCTCACGCGAGCTCGATATGCTCCTGACCGCCGGGGAACGCATCTCAATGGCGGCGCTGGCGATGGCAATCAACGATATTGGTGTTCAGGCGAAATCGTTCACAGGCTCACAGGCTGGCATGATCACCGACGGCGTGCACGGTGCTGCGCGGCTGGTTGAGGTGAAGCCGGACCGCATCCGCGAGTCGCTTGAAGCCGGGAACATTGCGATTGTCGCAGGGTTCCAGGGCATGAACCGTCAAAGCAGGGATATTACCACTTTAGGCCGCGGCGGTTCGGATACGACCGCTGTCGCCTTGGCGGCCGCACTAAACGCCGATGTGTGCGAAATTTACTCGGATGTGGACGGCGTGTTCACCGCCGACCCGCGTATTGTCCCTACAGCGCATAAACTAAACACCGTCACTAGCGAAGAAATGCTGGAGATGGCTGCTAACGGGGCGAAGATTCTGCACCTGCGCAGTGTGGAGTATGCGCGACGGTTTAACCTGAAACTGCATGTACGCTCGTCGTTCTCTGAACTTGAAGGAACTATTGTTATCCCGGAGAACTCGGCGGAGCTCACCCCCACCCACCTGAAGGAGATCCCCTTGGAACAGCCCTTGATTTCTGGTGTCGCCCACGACCGCGGGCAGGCCAAGATTACCGTTGTTGGCGTACCGGATGTGCCCGGTTCGGCGGCGCGCGTGTTTGGCCTGATTAACGAGGCGAAGATCAATATCGACATGATTGTGCAGAACGTTTCTACGGACCGCCCGAACGTGACCGATATTTCGTTCACCTTGGACCAGGCGCACGGGCCGCTGGCCCTGCAGGCGCTTGAGAAGGCGCAGGCAGAGATTGGTTTTGAAGAGGTCATCTATAACGAGGCCGTTGGCAAGCTTTCACTCGTGGGTGCGGGCATGAAAACCAACCCGGGTGTTTCGTTCACGTTCTTCGAGGCGCTCAGCAACGCGGGTGTGAACGTCGAGATGATCTCCACCTCCGAGATCCGTATTTCGGTGATTACTGAGCTGTCGAAGCTTGATGATGCGGTGCGTGCCGTGCACACCGCCTTCGCGCTAGACACCGAAGGAGAAGCCACCGTCTACGGCGGGACCGGGCGCTAACCTGGGTTCTACCGATCTATAGAGATGCTAAGAAAAACTTCAAGTTTTTCTTAGCATCTCTATATTTTTATCCTGTTCCGAGGTTCTCTCAGGCATCCGAAGACTCTCAGTCGAAATTCCTCTGGATGCAGTACACCCCCATACACGACACTTGGTAAGCGTTGCCTTTTATAGCCAGTAATTTTGTATTGTCTGTAGCGTATTTAGCGGATAGTTTAATCTAGAAGGATGGCTGAGGTATTGAAGGTTCTTAATGGCCCGCAGTGGCATACTTATGCGAAGGAGCATGAGCACCGGGCGGGTCGTTTTGCTGACCCGTTTGTGCGTCGGCGCGAGCAGGGGCAGGCGCATCCGGTTGAGGATTTTCTGTTTACGTACTACACGCTCAAGCCCGGTCAGTTCAAACGCTGGCATCCTGGGGCGGGTGTCATTCTGCTGGATGCCGCCGAACGTGTCAGCTGGAAATTCTACCGTGCGGCAACCGAAGACGAGCTCGTCTTAGCCGGGCTCTCCCCCCGACGATGCACACACCCATGCCGAATGCGGTGACGCGGTTCTCGTGGACGTACCCCAATTCGTGGACAAACGCGGTACCGCCCTCACGTTCACCCGCGAAATCTTGGGCAACACAGCCGATAAGAAGGCATTCTTCGGGTGCTTTGGTATGCACGAATGGGCGATGGCGTATAAATCGGTTCAGAACAATATTCGTCACGACTACCTGGATTTGCGTTTGGGTGCTGAAGGCACCGACCGGGTGGTTGAGTCGCACCGCATCCGCTGCTCGCATTTCGATGCGTTCCGGTTTTTTATGCCTCAGGCGGCACCCATGAACGAGCTGCAGCCCACCCGTGAAACACAGCGCACCATGGAGCAGCCCGCCTGCCTGCACGCCAATATGGATATTTATAAGTGGGCGTATAAGCTGATCCCGCTCATCGATTCAGCACTCGTGATGGACTGTTTTGAGCTTGCCTGGGATGCGCGTGAACTCGATATGCGAGCCGCACCGTACGACCTTCTCGATTGGGGCTATGAGCCTATTAAGGTAGAGACCCCCGAGGGTAAAGCCGAGTATGTGCAGTATCAACGCGAGCTGTCGGAACGTTCAGTGGCGCTGCGGCGACGTCTGCTGACCACCATAAACACATTCTTGTAATTACACGTTTACATCTAGCTGCATCCCGGCCCCGTCTGTTGGCGGTGCCTGCCAGGCATTGTTGTGAAAGCAGTTTTGCCGGTGTTCTCGTGCCGTACCAGCCCGTGAAATAGAGTTATGTCTGCACGCTTTTTCACGGCGGCACTTCAAGGCTTGCGGTACCATTAAAGACGGCTCAACCAAAACTCACGCACCCAAGGAGCGCCCACACATGGCCCGTATTGTTGTTGATGTTATGCTCAAGCCCGAAATTCTTGACCCGCAGGGTAAAGCTATCGCTCACGAGCTGCCCCGTATCGGTCTAAATTCCTTCACCGACGTTCGCCAAGGCAAACGTTTTGAGCTGACCGTCGAAGGCGAAGCTACCGAAGAGCATCTTGCGCAGGCACGCCAAGCGGCAGAAGAGCTGCTCTCAAATCCCGTCATCGAAGACGTTGTGAATGTCTCGGTTCTGGAGGACTAAGAGCATGGCAGAATCACTCGCAGCACACGAAGTTCCCCTTGTTGGCGACTTCAGCGTCTCGGCACCCAACCCCGACGTTTGCTGATGCGCGCATCGGCGTTATTACTTTCCCCGGCACCCTCGATGACCGCGATGCGGCGCGTGCCGTACGGTTAGCGGGCGGAACCGTCGTCGAACTTTGGCATGACGACGAAGATCTCAAAAAAACGTTGATGCCGTCATCATTCCCGGCGGTTTCTCCCTATGGCGACTATCTGCGTGCGGGCGCTATCGCGGCGAAAGCACCCGTCATGCATTCGGTCATCGCAGCAGCAAACGCGGCGGGAACATCGGGGTCCGCTCCCCTGCCGGTGCTGGGTATCTGCAATGGTTTTCAGATTCTTACCGAGTCGCATCTGCTCCCCGGTTCCATGATTAAGAACGATCACCGCAAGTTCATTTGCCGTGACCAAACCCTGCGCATCGAAAATAACGCCACCTCGTGGACCGGATCTTACGAACCTGGGCAAGAGATTGTGGTTCCGCTCAAAAACCAGGACGGTCAATACGTGGCGGACGCCAAAACCCTAGAGGCGCTCGAAGCCGAGAATCGCGTCGTGTTCCGATACGTGGGTTTCAACCCGAACGGTTCACGCCACGATATTGCCGGTATCAGCAACGAACGCGGAAACGTCGTCGGTCTGATGCCCCACCCAGAACACGCAGTTGAGCCCGGTTTTGGCCCCTCATCCTCCGGGTTCGGTGATGTTTCACTACGAGGCGGTGCCGACGGCTTGGGCGTCTTCACCTCCGTTCTTTCCAACCTGATTAACGCCCGCTAGACGCACGACGACAAGGATAGACACAAGCGATGAGCGAGAAGCAGTTTAACCTCGATACCGTCGAGCATGCGGCGGAAACCCCCGATACTGAACTTTCCCTGGGCAGAGCTGGGGTTAAAGGAAAACGAGTTCGAAGATATCAAGAAGATTCTGGGCCGCCGCCCGACCGCGGCCGAGCTGGCCATGTACTCGGTCATGTGGTCCGAGCATTGCTCCTACAAATCCTCGAAAGTACACCTGAAGCAGTTCGGCGCCAAGGTTACCGACGAGATGAAAAAAGACCTGATGGTCGGCATCGGCGAGAACGCTGGCGTAACCGATATCGGCGACGGCTGGGCGGTGACCTTCAAGATCGAGTCACACAACCATCCCTCCTATGTTGAGCCTTATCAGGGTGCGGCAACCGGCGTGGGCGGTATTGTGCGTGACATTATTTCGATGGGTGCACGCCCGATCGCGGTTATGGATCCGCTGCGTTTCGGCGCTATCGACCACCCGGATACCGCCCGCGTGGTCGGCGGTGTGGTCGCTGGCATCGGCGGCTACGGCAACTCTCTGGGGCTGCCCAATATTGGCGGCGAGACCGAATTTGACGCCTGCTACCAGGCAAACCCCCTCGTCAATGCCCTGGCGGTCGGTATTATGCGCCACGAAGATATTCGCCTGGCAAACGCATCCGGCGTAGGCAATCAGGTAGTGCTCTTCGGGGCACGCACCGGCGGCGACGGTATTGGCGGCGCATCCGTGCTGGCTTCAGAGTCCTTTGACGATACCAAGCCCTCCAAGCGACCCGCAGTGCAGGTAGGCGATCCCTTCGCCGAGAAGGTTCTGATCGAATGCTGCTTGGAACTCTTCAAGGGTTCCGTGGTCGAAGGCATTCAGGATCTCGGTGCTGCCGGTATCTCCTGTGCAACCAGTGAGCTCGCCTCCAACGGCGAGGGCGGCATGCATGTAGACCTTACCAAAGTACTCTTGCGCGACCCCACCTTAACCCCCGGCGAAATTCTGATGTCGGAATCGCAGGAACGCATGATGGCGGTCGTTTCGCCCGAGAACGTCGAGCGTTTTGAGGCGATTATGAAGAAGTGGGGCGTGGAGTACTCCTTCTTGGGAGAGGTGACCGATACCGGTCGTCTGATCATTGAATGGGACGGCCAGGTGATCGTTGATGTAGACCCGCGTACCGTGGCGCACGACGGCCCCACCTATGAGCGCCCCTATGCGCGCCCGGCTGGTCAGGATGCACTCCAGGCAGACCATTTCACCGGCTCCGCTGCCGACGATGCACGCCCGCGCGGCGAACAGCTGGGCGAGGCTATCAAGGCTTTCATGGCGTCCCCGAATATGTGCTCCAAGTCCTGGATCACCAACCAGTACGACCGCTACGTGCAGGGCAACACAGCCCTCTCTATGCCGGACGATTCGGGCGTGGTGCGTGTGGATGAGAACACCAACCTGGGGGTCGCGCTGGCGACTGACGCATCACCACGTTTTACCTACCTTGACCCGTATGAGGGTGCGCGCGCATCCCTGGCGGAGGCCTACCGTAATGTGGCGACCGTGGGTGCCCGCCCGGTCGCGGTTTCGGACTGCTTGAACTTCGGCTCCCCCGAAGATCCGGGCGTCATGTGGCAGTTTGCCGAAGCCGTGCGCGGTCTTGCCGACGGCTGCATGGAGCTGGGTGTTCCGGTCACCGGCGGCAATGTTTCGCTGTACAACCAGACCGGTGGTAAGGCTATTAATCCGACCCCTGTGGTCGCGATGATGGGCGTAATGGACGACGTTACCCGGCGCACCCCCTCGGGTTGGGCCCCGGAACACGACGGTCAGGCCATCTACCTGCTGGGTACTACGCGTGACGAGCTGGACGGCTCAGAATGGGCGCGTTTCAAGGGCCACCTGGGTGGTCTGCCCCCGAAGGTTGATCTGGCGGTTGAACGTCAGCTTGGCGATATGCTCGTGAACATGTCGCGTGACGGCATGATCGATGCGGCACACGACGTTGCCGCCGGTGGCCTTGCCGCAGCACTCGCGGAAGCCTGCCTGCGTTTCAACACCGGGGCGCGCATCGGGCTGGGCGAAGTTGCCGAACGCGACGGGCTCGATCTGTTCACCCTGCTGTTCTCGGAGTCCTTAGGTCGCGTGGTGGTTTCCGTCCCGCGCTCTGAGGAGGTACGTTTCAAGGATATGTGCACCGCCCGGCAATTCCCGTTCGCGCGCATCGGCGTAGTGGATGCGCTCTCGAACGCGCTGGACTTCCAAAACGAAGTCTCCATCAACCTTGATGAGCTGCGTGCCGCTCACGAAGGCACCATGGCAGCTCACTTTGGTGAGGTGGCGCAGGGCTAGAGCACCTGCAACATGCCCCTTGGGGCTCAAAGCGGCGGGCTGCACCGTTGCATTGAGCCTCAAGGGGCTTCTTTAGTCTGTGCCGGAGAAAGACTTTCCCCAACACCCCTGCAAAAACGGCAGAATATTGCCGAAAACCTGCTTTATCTTCCCTGCCAGTCACTCCATACCTTGAAATCGGCAATATTTTACCGATTTGACTCAAAAAATCCAGCTTTTCATTCGCTATACTAATAAATCGGCAGTATTTCACCGGTTTGTTTGACCGGGGTTAGATAAGGAGCGGTAGTGGCACGAGAACTCACTGGAACACTTGCCCAAGTGGTGAGGGCGCACCGGCGTGAGCTCAAACTTACTCAAGAGTATTTGGCACTTCTTGCGGGAGTCTCAGAGCGTACTATCCGAGACCTCGAAAAGGGTCGCGAATCCGTTGCCTTCAGTAAAGTAAGCACCGTACTTGATACCCTCGGTATCGATCTCATCTTGAGGGAGCGCTAATGCCTGAAATCCTCGCAGATGTTTACAAGAAAGGGATTCTCGCCGGGCACTTTTCTCGAACCGACGATGGAGCCACAGCTTACACCTATGCGAGTACGTACCTGGAAACTAACAGCAAGCCCCTATCCCCCACTCTGCCGCTCTCCACAGACTCGTACCGCAGGGAAGGTGGGGCGCTACCACCATTTTTTACCGGGCTTTTACCCGAAGGACGTCGTCTAACAGGCCTTCGGAAACACCTCAAAACTTCAGCAGATGATGAGCTTGGGATGCTCATTGCTGTCGGGGAGGACACCGTGGGAGATGTACAGATAGTTTCTCCCAACACCCAGCCTGCTCAGCTAGTCATTCCTGATGCAGGCGAACTCATTCAAAGTGAGGACTTTCAGACCATAACATTTTCAGAGCTAATAAACCGGCATAGTATTATTGACCCTGCGGCCATACCGGGAGTTCAAGACAAGGTCTCTGGAAAGATGCTTACTCTTCCACTACGTAGCAGTGAGGATTTCTACCTTCTTAAAATTTCTCCTCCAGAATACCCTCAAGTAGTTGAAAATGAGTCTTTCTTTCTAAAAGCAGCGAGCCGCATTCACGCTTTCCTCAAGTCGTCTCTCACCGTCTTGTACATGATGCAACGGGCCGCTCAGGAATTCTAATACGCCGTTTTGACCGTTATATTGATGAGCATGGTATAGCGCATCGTCTTGCAGCCGAAGACGCATGTCAACTCAGTAATCGTTACCCCTCCGACAAGTACCTTTTAACCGCAGAACAATGTTCTGAAGCCCTACTGACCCAGGTGTTTTCACCCCGCATTGCAGCTCCCGAGGTTTTCCGCCAGTTTGTCTATGCGTGGCTTACCGGAAACGGCGATCTGCATGCCAAAAACCTGTCAATTGTGGAGAATCGTAAAGGGCAGTATGAGCTATCCCCCATCTACGATATCCCTTCAACCGCCCCGTACGGGGACAAAAGCATGGCGCTTCTTCTAAGCGGGAAAAAAGATGGTTTATCGCGGCGTAGGTTTCTGACATTTGCACATAACATAGGTGTGTCGTCCAGGGTTGCCGAGCATGTGCTTGAAGAAGTTCTTACAGGCACCGAACACCTAGCCGAACAAACACGTGAAGAGTTGCCATTCGATTCACACCGCATGAAGGAGCTTCTCAAAGTTTTGAAGAACCGGCGCAGGTCCCTGCTATAGCCGCGCTGACTTTATACACCACGACACCCCATCTTTTGGACGGTTCTCAAGCCTTCAATGTGCAGCATGTCTTTATGTCATATTTCGGCGGGGAACCGTAATTCTGACGTGTTTTTAATAACCTATCCGCCGGTGGGCTAGGCAATGGTGTGGAGCAGAAGATGGAGCACTGCAGGTATGAAATACGCCGGTGGTGCGCCCGCGAACTAGCGCACTACCGGCGGTGCCGCACGAGCCCGAACTGCCCCGTGAAGGGCGGGTATTTTATGGGCTCAGCGGAGGCTGTTTTATTAGCTGCCGCTAGGACAGGCGGCCCAGCTGCGCAAAGAGTGATGCATTAATGCGGAAGCCTTCGACGGTTTCGTCAATGAGGGCCTGCCGCTGCTCTTCGGTCAGGGGCGCGTTATCGAGCAGTTCCCGGTAACCATCTTTGAAAATTTTGGGCTTGGGCAGTTCAGTGAACCGGTACATGCTCAGCGCCTCGGCGGGAATGCCGTAGTGGCGCGCCACCAGTGCAGCGATTGCCTGACCACCCGACAGGTCCCCCAAGTAGCGCAGGTAGTGGTGCGCTAGGAAGCGTTCAGGAACGTTGGCGGTGGCGTTAATTCGTTCCACATATTCGATAGTTGCCGGCAGCGGCGCGTCAATATCCTGCTGCCCTAGTGCACGGATGTCGTTGCGGATGCTCGCGGCGCGGTCGAGCCCTTCAATGGTGAAGGGGTCGGTGATGGGGTTGCCTGCCTCACGCAGGTTTGCGGAGATCGCTTCCAGAGCCTCGTAAATGTAGGTGTACTGGTTGATCAGGCGCAGGTAGGCGGCGGTATCGAGTTTACCTCCCATGAGGTCTTCCATGAAGGTGGAGTGCTCGGCATTGTCGTGCACATTTTTGGTGCCCGCTTTGAGGCGGGCAGAGAAACGTTCGTTAGTTGTTTCAGGTGCGCAGGTAGTAGTCATAGCGGGTTCCTTAGTTGAGTTTGAGGGTTTGCGGCGCCAAATTTTTTACTGACACCGTGTCATCAAGTTTCGCTAATGACATATTGTCACTAAAACTTGGTTTTGGCAATACCCCTACCAAAATTTCTGCTAAGGTAACCCTTAGAGAGCTCGCATGCCGCCTTAGACGCCTATTACGTTACACAAATCTTCTCTAATAGGTCTAGACTGGAAGCGAACATCACATCACCCTTTCGAAAAGAGAGTAGTCACATGTCTGTCTCACTCAGCGCCAAGCGCTCCTGGGCGTTCTTAGCCAGTGCCGCCGTCGGCCTTGGCAGTATCGCCTCCACACCCGTCGCATTCGCAGATACCACAACCACATCCGTAGCCTCTCAAACGCAGGTGCACAACACCGCAGATTCTTTCACTCAAGCAGAAACAACATGGGGGCTCAGAGATTCCTTCCGCGACTACTTGCTGAGAGGAGTCGCACAAGGCACCCAAAAGCTAGCCAGAGTCGGCACTAACCCCAAGGGTGAATACACTTTCGGCGAGTTTGACGCCTCCAAGAGCAGAGTCACCGACGACGGCTATGAGATCGTCTACACCGGAAGCAAAATCCACTACACCGGGCACCACGGCGTGCTGGAAACCATCATCACCGACTTCAGCATCATTATCAGCAAAGACGGCAAGGGTGAGGTGCGCGCCAATGTTCAGTCCCGCCCCTACGAAGGCACAACACCGCAGCCGCTGAAGTCATACCAGAATATTAAACTGGGCACTTTCGACGCTTCAGACCTCAAACACGACGGCAATAACATTTCTCTTGCCGCCAGCGACAAAACCAAAGTAATCCTCGCCGAAGAGGCTACCCCTGTTTTTGCTGGCTTCTATGATGCAGGGCAGAAACTAGACGCTATCTCGTTCAGTGGGCGTATCGCTCGGGGATCCACAGAGACTCCCGCCCAGCCATCACCCAGCGAGAAGCCCACCACACCGGCACCGGCTCCTAAGACAAACACCGTTCAGCCGGAAGCGCCAAACCGACCAGCAACCGGCTGCCGATGCCTCCAAGGCCGAAGAGAAACCCGCAGCCCCAACGCCCACAGCACCCGCAGCCCCGGCCCTGCCCAATAACAGCACGAACACCGCCAAAGGGCATGTGGTTGAGTCCGGCTCCATGCAGTGGGGTATCCGTGATTCCTTCCTGCGTTACCTGTCAACTCTCGCACGCGGCAGCATCCAGGTCAGCGGTATGGAGAAAACCAATGCTGGCGGGCTGAACTGGACCAAGGCATCCGGGGCCTTCGACCCGGCCACCCAAACCGGCCAGATCTCGTTCGCTGGCGAGGTGCATATCACCGGGCACCACGGGCAGCTCGACAGCACATTCAGTAACACCCGTCTTGTCGCTGTCAACGGCAAGGGCTATTTGGTGGTGGATGCCGAGGCACTAAACCTTAAGGGCGAACACAATACGTTCAAAGACCTCATAATGGCCGAGGTGGATCTGAGCGGTGCCTCCTACGAGAACAACGTTTTTAAGCTCTCGAACGCGGCTGTAACCGTGACTGTTGCCGGTTCGAATGCGCTCTTTGCGGGCCAGTACAGCGACGCTGATAAGCGCGCCATGGCACCGTTGAACCTGTCGGTGAAGCTTGGGGAGCAGCTGACGGATCTTAACGTAAGTCAGCTGACATCGCCAAAGCTAATCAGGGCGGCGGCAACACCCCGCAGCTACCCGGTGCTGGTGATAATAGCGATAGCACAGCCAGTGGCGGTTCGGGGGTATCTTCCTCCGACTCCTCAAATAGTGGCGACGCTTCTTCCAGTAGTACCCTAAGCAGCGGCGGCTCAGGCTCGGGCACAACCGTCTCCACCAACCCGGCCCAGCCGGTATGCGTGCCCGTTACCCGAACCCGTAAGGTTGCGGTCGCCCCAACGACCGCAGCAAAAGACGTGGCGTCCGCCTCAGATGGTAAGGTCGTCACGGCTGAACTGGGCTGGGGTGTGAAAGATTCGTTCCGTTCCTATGTGCGCGGCGGTATCGCCAACGGTAACTGGGATTTGAGCGGAACCACTTTTGCTCATAATACGTTCAACTGGTCAAGCGGCTCCGGAACGGTGAAAGACGGTAAGGGCTCAGTATCGTTTACTGGTTCGATCCATTTCACCGGCCACCATGGCATACTCGACAGCACAATTGCCAACCCGCGCCTTGACATTAACGGCTCTAAGGGCGTCCTGTACGCGACCCTGACCAGCAACAATATGGAAGGCAAATCCAACAGCTACGGGGAAGTTGCCTTACTGGATGTTGACCTGAGCGGTTTGCAGACCTCTAACGGGTCGGTCTCCGTCAAGGGTGCATCAACCAAACTGACGGAAGCGGGGGCTAAATCATTCGCCGGTTTCTACTCCGCCGGGCAGGACATGTCCCCGCTGAGCTTCAACGCCTCGCTCTCAAAGAGCGGTGAGTTGAGCACACCCGCTGCAGCACAGCCGACCGAGAAGACCATCACCGAAACCGTGTATGAGGGTGAAGGGTGCAATAAGAAGCCTCTGGCTCACACGGGTGCTAGCGGTGTGCAGAGCAGTGTTGCCGGTGGCGTCTCAGCGTTGCTCACCGGGGTGGGTGCACTGTTCTATGTGCGTCGTTCACGTGCTCAGACATCCGATAACTAGGGCGTAGCGTGCACTGCTCGGGGTGCGGTGAAGGTGAAGAAGCCCGCCGCACCCCTCAACTTATTTCGCATCATTATTCACACTATTCGCAATATTTTTGAGAGTGAACTCGTATGTTTATCCATTCACTAGTGAGCGGCATCAAAGCCCCCAGCTGTTTCTCACAGAAAATTGCTGCCCTCATGATGGCGGCGTTGCTTTTCACCCTATCCGCGTGCGGCATCGGTACCCAGAACCCGAATAATGCCGCCTCATCACAGACGATAGTTAGTGAGGAACAAAGCAGCGCTGTCCTCGCTGAACTAGCCCAACAACTTAAAGACGGCAAGGCCGCTCACCCGAAAGAAGTGACCGGCCCCTCAAGCGCAAAGAACACCCCCGAGGTGCAGGCAATGGTGGACACCCCCACCCCGCAGCTGCCGGTAACTTTTAAGGACTACACCGGTAAAGAGGTGACTGTTAAGTCAGCGGAACGCATCCTGGCCCTCGATACGTACGGGACTCTGGCACAGGATGTGATAGCTCTCGGCTTGGGCGGACGACTGGTGGGGCGTACAGTCTCTAACACGGAGCAGTCGCTCTCGAAGCTTCCGGTGATGACTCAGAACGGGCACGATCTCAACGTTGAGGCTATTCTCTCCGCCAAACCAGACGTGGTGTTCCTCGACTCGTCAGCTTCTTCACGTGATGCGGCACAGAAACTGGAAAGCTCCGGTATTACGGTGGTACTGACCGACACGAACCGTAAAATGAACCTCATTATTCCCCAGCTCAAGCTGGTGGCGCAGGCCCTCGGCGTGCAGGAGGCGGGGAATACGGTGGCTGAACGCATCCAAAAAGACCTTGACTACGCAACCACCACCTTTGAAGGAAGTCGCGCCGCAGGGAGATCAGCGCCTGTCGATGGCTTTTCTGTATGTGCGCGGTAACTCGGGAGTGTTCTTCGTGCTTGGAGACGGCTACGGCGCAGATGAGCTGATCACTGCCGTAGGCGGTCGAGGCGTCGCCGCCGAGAACGGGATTAAAGAGATGACAATGGCCAACGCCGAGGCACTGGTAAAACTGAACCCAGACCTTATTCTGGTCATGAGCCGCGGCCTTAAATCCACTGGCGGCGTGGACGGGCTGGTGTCCCGCCCGGGAGTGGAGCAGACCACCGCAGGTAAGAACCGGCGCATTGTAGATATGGATGACGGTCAGATCCTCTCGTTTGGTCCGAACACCCCAGCAGTCCTGCTATCGCTGGCGAAAGCCATCTACGCCCCAGAAGGACAGTAGTGGAACACGTAGCAGAGGACTTAGCGGTTACCTCAGAAACAGCCCGGCATCAGCCAGTCGACGGAGTGGACCTCACCAAGGTGCAGAAACCCGTGGGTGCTGGGGCCCCAAAATACACAAACCCCCGACGTACCCGCGCGGTTGTGACGCTTTCGGTACTGGTTGTGACCCTCGTGGCTGTCACCATAGTGTCAGCCGGGCTGGGCCAATATAATATTCCCACCGACCAGGTGCTTGCCTCGTTCGCCCGCAAATGGGGTTTCATCCCGCCACAGCAGGAGTGGGCGATCGCTGACAGCACCCTGTGGAATGTGCGTTTCCCGCGTGTGCTTTTAGCCCTGTTCGTGGGCGCTGCATTGGGCTGCTCGGGGGCTGTTATGCAGGCGGTGTTTGGCAACCCGCTGGCTGAGCCGGGAGTGGTTGGTATTTCTTCAGGTGCAGCTGTGGGTGCCTGCCTGGCTATTGTGCTGGGCCCTCAGTTGAGGGACACGTTTGCGGTACCGACCTTCGCCTTCATTGGGGCGCTAACCGCCACAGTATTGGTGTATGTTCTCTCCCGCTCGGGTGGACGCTCGCAGGTGGTGTCAATGATCCTGACCGGTATTGCGGTAACAGCGGTTGCGAATGCGGCTATCGCGTTCTGTGTTTATGTTGCTGACAGCACCAGCCGTGACGAGATCGTGTTCTGGCAGATGGGGTCGCTGAACCGGGCCAGCTGGACATCATTATCGAATATGTGGTTTGTTGTGGTTGCGGCGCTACTGGCCTGTTTCATGATCTCCGGGAAACTTGACCTTTTGGCGTTGGGCGAGCGCGCAGCACAGCATTCGGGGGTGAATGTTGAGCGTCTGAGAATGCTGGCTATCGCGGCAACAGCTCTTTTGACGGGTGCGGCGGTGGCGCATTCGGGCATTATTGCGTTTGTGGGCCTGATTATTCCGCACCTGCTGCGGCTGCTGTTGGGGCCGTCGAATAGGGTGCTGCTGCCGGCTTCTGCACTGGGCGGGGCGCTGCTGGTGTCTCTCTCTGATTTGGTGGCGCGCACGCTTATCCCGTTCTCCGATATGCCGATCGGTATTTTCACGGCACTGGTGGGTGGGCCTACGTTCTTTTTCTTGCTCCGCCGGTCGATGCGTAAGGGCGGTGTGTGATGCTGCGGGTCGAAAACATTTCGTACTCGGTGGGGTCTCGGCGCATCCTTGAGGATATTTCATTTGAGGTGCACGCGAACGAGGTGGTCTCACTAATTGGCCCGAACGGTGCGGGTAAGTCTACCTTGTTGTCGGTAATTGCTGGGGATGCGAAGCAGGATTCTGGGGTGGTGCAGCTTGATGGCGCCTTGACGAGTTCGTATTCTCCGCGGGATATGGCGCGTCGACGAGCCGTGCTGCTGCAGAAGACTCAGGTGGCGTTTTCGTATACGGTGCGTGAGGTGGTGGCGATGGGCCGCACTCCGTGGCGCGGCACCATCCGCATTGATGAGGACGAAGCTGTTATTGAGCGGATGATGATCCGCACAGAGGTGGCCCAGTTCGCTGAGCGGGATATTACGACTCTTTCTGGCGGTGAGAAGCGGGCGGGCGCATCTGGCGCGCGTGTTTGCGCAGCAGACTCCCCTGCTGCTTTTGGATGAGCCGACGGCGGCACTGGATATTAGGCATCAGGAGCAGACTCTCAAAAGTGCTCGTGACCTGGCGTCGGAAGGGGCCGGGGTGTTGACGGTGCTGCATGATTTGGATGTTGCCGCTGCATATTCTGACCGTATTGTGCTTTTGCAGCAGGGCCGGGTGGTGTGTGTTGGTTCCCCTGAGCAGGTGTGTACGGCGCAGCGGTTGAGTGAGGTTTATGGATATCCGATTGAGGTTTTGAAGCATCCTGTGACGGGGCGTTTGTTGATTCTGCCGCTTAGGTAGCAGGAGCCCACCCCACATTATCTATTCTGCATAAGGAATATACCCCCACTTCCCGCGTGTTTTCAGGAAACACACAGGGAGCGGGATTACCTTTTATGCCCATTGAACCGATAGACTGAAAAATAAGCTTTGCCGCCTGAGAGCGGGTCGGTAGAGGCCCGTGGCCTTTGAAGGAGAGTACTGGTTCATGAGTTCCAAGCCGCAGAGTACATCAACAGCGGATTCTGCGACCGCAGGTTTTGTTCCCGAGTACTCGGCGGATGCCCATAATGGCTCTGCGGAGCTTGCATCCTGTGGGCTGAGCACGGCCGAGGTTGAACGTGCCGTCGCAGCAGGGAAGGTAAACACACAGAACAATAAGTCTTCCCGCACCCTGTGGAGTATTATGCGGGCGCACCTGTTTACGGTGTTTAACCTGGTGCTGGGGCTGTGCGGGCTGGTCGTGATTCTGTACCAGCGTTGGGCAGATTTGCTGTTCTTATTCGCGGTGGTAGCGAACGTCATTATTGGCTTTGTGCAGGAGTACAAGGCAAAACTTGAGCTTGACCGGATTTCTCTGCTGGATCGTGCCCCGGTGTCTGTGGTGCGTGACGGCAAGCTGTCCGAGGTCCCTATGGAGACCCTGGTTGAGGGCGACGTGGTGGTGCTCAAACGTGGAGACCAGGTGCCTGCAGATGCGGTGGTGCTGACCTCTGATTCGATGGAGCTGGATGAGTCTCTGCTCACCGGCGAGAATGACCCGATTGCTAAACGTCCTGGCGATATGGTGCTCTCGGCATCCAGTGTGTTGGCCGGTACCGGCCGCGTGCTGCTGCAGGCTGTGGGGGGCTCAGTCGCGGGCGAGCAAAATCTCTGATGAGGCGCGCCAGTTCTCCCGCATCCAGTCTGAGCTGCGTGATGCGCTCGACCGCGTGGTGCGGTGGATTACTTTCGGCCTTGCCGTCATTATCCCGATCGTACTGTGGGGCCAGGTGCGTGCCGCAGGTGGCCTTGAGGTTGTGAACCGTGATGGGCTATGGGAGAACGTCGCTATCGCGGTGGTCTCTTCGGTGGCGTCAATGATTCCGCAGGGGTTGGCGCTCATGACAACCTTGGCGTTCGCGGCGGCGGCGGTGGCGCTGGGACGTAAACACAATATTTTGGTGCAGGAGCAGCCAGCTGTTGAGGTGCTCGCCCGCGTGGATACGGTGTGCTTCGATAAGACTGGGACCCTGACTGAGGGCGGTGTGATTTTCGATTCGGTGCGCCCGTTGAGCACCCCGGCCCAGACCGAGGCACCGGAGGGCGACCAGTGGCGTGCGTCCTTGCCGAAGGGCTGGGATGAGGCGCTGGCATGGTTCGGTGCCGACGAGAACGCGAACCCTACAGCAAAAGCGCTCACCGGCGGTTTTGCGGATGCGCCTGCTGAGAAGACCAGCGGAGTGGTTCCGTTTTCTTCGGCGCTGCGTTTTAGCGCGGTTGAGTTCGCCTCATCAGGGGCGTGGCTGCTGGGCGCCCCCGAGGCGCTTTTGGATCAGGGCACTATTGAGCGTGAGCGCGCCGCTGAGCTGGCATCTTTGGGGCTGCGCACTATGGTTTTGGCGCATGCCTCCGCAGTGGTGCGTAACGATGACGGCAACCCGGTGCAGCGCATACCGACCGATCACACGCCTGTGCTGTTCGTGATTTTCCGTGAGAATGTGCGCGCTGATGCCCCCGAGATTGTGGAGTATTTTGGGCGCCAGGGCGTAACCCTCAAGGTGTTCTCCGGTGACAACCCGTACACCGTGCAGGCAGCTGCGAAGACCGCCGGCATGGATATTTCTGCGGGCGCGATTGATGCCTCTACCCTGCCGGAAGACGGCCCGGAGCTTGCTGAGGCGGCGGGAACTACAATATCTTTGGCCGTGTTTCGCCTGAGCAGAAGAAGAACATGGTGATCTCCCTCAAGGAGAAGGGGCACGTGGTGGCGATGACCGGCGACGGTATTAACGATGCGCTTGCCCTCAAACACGCCAACCTTGGTATTGCGATGGGTAACGCGGCACCCGCAACGAAAGCCGTCTCGCGCCTGGTGCTTCTGGACGGCAAGTTCTCTTCACTTCCCGCCGCCTTGGAGCAAGGCCGCCAGGTGATTGCGAACATTGAAATGGTGGCGAACCTGTTCCTGACCAAGACCGGCTTTGCGATCCTGCTGGGCGTGACCTTTGGTCTGATGGGGCTGATCTTCCCGTTCCTGCCCCGCCAATACTCGACCGCGGATTTCCTGATTGTTGGGGCATCCTCTTTCGCGCTGGCACTGCTGCCGAACTCCCGCCGCTATGTTCCGGGGTTTTTGCACCGTGTGCTGAACTATACAGTTCCGAACTCCATTATTGTGGTGGCGATGCTTCTGACCGTGAATTTGGCGGCGCTTCTGGTGTTCCCGGGAACCGATATGCGGCAGGTGCAGACTGCTTCTTTCATCACCCTAGTGATTATGGGATTGTGGAACCTTGCGGCAGTGGCTAGGCCGTTTAACAAGGCACGTATCCTGCTGTTTGGGGCGCTGCTTGCCGTATTCTTTGCGGCGTTATTGGTTCCGGTTTTGGTGCGGTACCACCAGTTTGAGGCTCCGTCGGCGCTATTGTTGTGGCTGTCGGTGGGTGCTGGTGTTTTAGGGGCGGTGCTGATTGAGGTGAATGCGCACCGCTCGCGCCGCTGGCAGAAGCGTCATTACCCAGACCTTGAGGTGGCGCCTCTGCGGTTCTTCCCGCAGAAGTAGCAACTGGGGCTTTGGTGAGCACGCCGTGTGTTTGTGCATCTTAGCGGGTGCACGGATGCACGGCGTGTCTGGGTTTTGCCGCGCCTGTGGGTCTGTGTGTAGTTTTTGGTTCTTCTTGCTTTCTGAGGCAAAACCGATTACAGTACTGATAAAACTTAAGGTTGTTTTAAACAGCCTTTAGCACAGGGTTGTTACTGGTTTGGCAGGCAAGACCTGAGTTACTCCGCCACGGGGCGTATTTTACGTTGGTGGCACCCGTGTATTCGGGCACCCTTATACGGGTGTTGCGCACGGTGAAGGAGCTGACTCGGGTCTTTTTTGTTTTCCAGGTTGCGTCTTTTGGCAACAGCCCGCACAGACAATATCGCTAATTATCCAAGGGATGAACCGTGAAGAACCACGAGCTTGGCGAGAAGATTCTTCAGGGCCTAGGCGGCCCCGAGAATATCGCCCATTTTACGCACTGCGCAACACGTTTGCGTGTTACCCCATCTTCGAATGAGAAGGTGGACCGCACCAAGATTGAGAACCTGCCCGGGGTGCTGTCGATTATTGAGCAGTCTGGTCAGACTCAGGTGGTACTTGGTGACCGCGTTGAGGCGGTCTATAACGAGATGCTGACCTTACCGGGTATGAAGAACCTGGGTGAGGATGATGACTCCAAGGCTAAATCATCCGGCGGTAAAAAGGCTGGCTGGCTGACGAATGTTTTCGATGTGCTCTCCGATTCCTTCCGTCCCCTGCTGTGGGCGCTGCTGGGCACCTCCATGATTCTGACCCTGATCGTGTTCCTGCAGCAGTTCGGCTTTCTTCGGTCAATACACTGACCTGACCGGCCAGAGCGTGAACATCGATATTGTGAACGGTCCGCGACTTTCCGATGAAACCGCCGGTAAGGCGCTCGAAGCCGAATGGATGAAGCAGTTCGCTTTCTGGTACATCCTCAAGGCTGCCGCGCTGTCGGTGCTGAACTTCATGCCCATTATGCTTGGCGCAACCGCCGCAAAGCGTTTGGGCGCGAATATGTGGGTTGGCGCTGCTATTCCGGCAGCGCTGATGACCGGTACCTTCCAGAGCCTCACCAAACTTGCTGACGAGCATACTAGGATGCTTGATGTGCCCATTATGGGCCTGCACCTGCCGCTGTACGCTTACGATTACACCGGCCAGGTGTTCCCGCCCCTGCTGGCGGTTGCTCTCTTGGCGCCTCTGGAGCGTCTGTTGAAAAAGATCATTCCGAATATGCTGCAGATGGTCTTCGTCCCCATGCTGTCCGTTATTATTCTGGTGCCCGTAACCGCTTTCGTGGTGGGTCCCATCGGTATTGGCGTGGCTATGGGTATCTCTGACTTCCTGAAGAATGTTAACGATGTAGCTCCGGGAGCCGTGGGTGCGCTGATCGCGGGTCTGTACCTGTTCATGGTGCCACTGGGCCTGCACTGGCCGCTGAACGCCGTGATGATTAACAACCTGCAGACCCTGGGCACCGACTTTATCCAATCCCCCATGGGCGCGTACAACTTCGCCGTCTTCGGCGCGGTGACCGGTGTTGCTATTAGGGCTTCACAGAATAAGGAGCTTCGCCAGACTGCGGTAGGTGCTTCTATGTCCGGTCTGCTCGGCGGTATTTCCGAGCCCTCCCTCTACGGTGTGGTTCTGCGCTACAAGCGGGTTATCCCCCTCATTCTGGTACCGGCCGTGGTCGGCGGCGCCACCATCTCACTGCTGGGATGTCAAGTCGCACGCTTTCGCTTTCACCTCGCTCCTGTCGATCCCCGCGATGCAGCCTTCCGCACTGTACGCTCTGGGCTTGGCAATTGCTTTCTTTGGTGCAATGACCGGTGTGCTGCTGTTTGGGTATGAGTCGCGCTCAAAGAAAGACGGGCAGGCCGCTGCCGAGACCGGGTCTGAGGGTGGGCCTAAGGCCGCTGGTGCCGATGAGGCAGACACCGCGAAAAAGACTGGCACCGCAGCAGCAGCTGCAAAGGCAGCCCCGGCAAAGCCTGCGGTTGAGTCCGGCACTGTGTATGAGCTGACTGCTCCCCTGGAGGGTAAGGCTGTGGCGCTGGAAGAGGTGCCTGACCCGGTATTTGCCTCAGGTAAGCTGGGTAAGGGTGTGGCCATTGAGCCGACCGGTACCGCCGTGGTGGCTCCGGCTGATGCAAAGGTAAGCGCCACTCTGCCGTCGGGCCACGCCGTGGGCCTGAAGTTCGAGAACGGTGTTGAGATGCTCGTTCATGTGGGTCTGGATACCGTTCAGCTTGACGGTAAAGGCTTTGAGGTGAAAGTTGCTAAGGGTGATTCCGTGAAGGCTGGCCAAGAGCTGCTGACCTTTGACCCGACCGTCATTAAAGAGGCGGGCTATCCGCTCATTACCCCGGTACTGATCACGAATACGAATAAGTTCGCCGATGTTGAGGGCTTGCCTGGCGCAGCAACGCCTGAGTCCACAGTTATTCGGGTGACTACAAAGTAGCCCTACGGACCCGATAAAAGCCCCCGCCTTCCCCTACCGTTGGGGAGAGCCGGGGGCTTTTTCTGTTTACTAGACTCTATGGAGCACTCAGACGATCGATAACCGAAGTGCAGTAAATCCTTATCATATCGCAGCCGAGGTTCCCACCTCACACAACGCAGGATACGGAGAGTGCTTGTGCGCACTTGGGATGGTTTGCAAGGCGTTATCTGTGTGTGGAGGCCGTTGCCTAAGAAACCCTAGAAGGTCGCTAGTGCCCTCCTTAGAATATAATGGCCCACTATAAAGCGGGGTCCCACCATGTACACATGGTGGGAACCCCGCTTGGCTGGTTTTAGGTGCTTAGCCTAAAGGCTACTTCTCCCAACCAGCGTTAATCCATACATCCGGGTCATATGCAGAAGTAGCAAACAGGCGAGGCCCGTAGTTTGCCAACCCCTTCTTGCACGCCTGGTAGTTGGGGCCGTTATATACGGGGATGTAGATAGCTACCTCGGCGAGGTGACGCTTCTCCAGCTCGGTTGCTATTTCAAGCTGTTTCTTATAATCTTCCGTAGCCATCATCTTATCGGCGAGGGAATCGAGTTCTTTACCGTGTCCGTTATTAATCTCGGACCGGTAGAAATAGTACGCGGAATCCACCGGGTTGGTGGTGATGCCGTACCCGGCAGACTTAATACCGTAAGACCTTTCGGTTGAGACCTTCACCAAGTCATTTTCACCGGTGTAGGTCACGATCTTTATCTCAATACCGATCTTCTTCATCTGATCCGAGAAGAACTGTGAAGTCGTCTTAGTGTCCTGGCCATCTCCAAAGGTAGCTAGCTCATACGAGGCTTTCTTGCCATCCTTAGCGTAGAAATCGCCGTCCTTCTTATAGCCAGCGTCCTCCAGGATTTTCTTTGCCACGTCTTCGCCGATCTCCGTGGGATAGCTGTCCTTGTAGCCTTCCTGCAGGGGCAGGAAACACATAGACCCGGGGGCTTTCTCACTCCACCCGATCTTTTCGAATCGGATCTTCTGAAGCTGCTCACGGTTGATACCCGCCACAATTGCTTTGCGGACGGGCAGCGGAATTTTATCCGGGTTAAGTTCATAGTCTGAAACACCCAGCGCAGTACCCTTACGGATATCAATATTTGACATCTTTGATACATCGGCATAGACATTTTGCGCGCTGGCAGAGATTACGTCAATTTCGCTGTTCTTGAATGCCGCCAAAGAGGCTGCCTCACCCAGAGAACGAATAGAGATTTTCTCCAGCAGAGGCTTCTGCCCCCACCACTTATCGTTCCGGGTCAGGATCAAGGACTTCTGAGAAGTGTCCCAGTTCTCAACCTTAAAAGGCCCTGCCCAGTACTTATCGAGAGGCTTGTTAACGAGCCCGTCATTAAAAAGCTTCTTATCCACCAGCGCAGGGTGAATAAAGGTGGTAAATAATGAATCCCCCGTCAATAGGATAGTAGGGTTTTTCCATAGTGACCTTGACCGAGAACTTGTCACCGTCCTCTTCAACGCTCTTTACCTGCTTCCACATGGGAGCGTCGGTTACCTGGTATTCGCCAGCAGGGTGCTGTAAAGATCTTGTGGGCTGCACGCACCGATTCAATGTCAATGGGGGTGCCATCGTTGAACTTTGCCTTGGGGTTGATCTTGAAGGTAACGGTCTGAACGCCGTTCTTAGTTTCAGCTTTATACTCTGTAACGTAATCAGTGTTTAAGCTGGGCTTACCCGTATAGTCATACTTGTACCCGCCAGCGTATGCTGAGTTCATAGCGGCTTGGATAGCGATGGAACCTGAAGTATAGCCGTTGGTGTTGAAGGGGTTAAAGTTTTCAGGAATTCCGTTGAAAGCAAGACGTAGCTCGCCGCCTTCTTTGAGTTCCGAACGGTCTTTGGGGTTAAATGATACGGCCTTTGAGATATCGTCCCCAGCACCAAGCGCAGAGTTAGTCTCGTTCTTTTTATTACCACCGCATGCGGCAAGCAAACCGACGGTTCCCCAGTGCAACCGCGCCGGTGAGCAGGGTGCGCCGATTGAGTGACATGTTCGTCATCGAATCTCCTAGCGTTCGAAGTAGGGCAAGGCATCTGCTAGCTACTTTGAGCCTGTCATCATTGAGGACACAGATAGCCTGATGTGGGGCGGGGTGCCCCAAAGAAGTAGAGTTCTTGGAGTTAATTATAGCGGCAATTTTAGCCGTAAAGTGACCTGTGGCGCACTCAGGCTGCCGATTTATTCACACAACCATGCATATTTTAAGGGCATAAAATGCGTTTTACTGTGTTTTGATTCATTTAAGGAACTTTATTCTTGATGTTCACTTTAAGTTTAAAGTAAAGGGCATATCAATATACTTTGCGGCTTGCACACCGCTTGTTCACACAGCATTGTGAGATCCCTTCCCTACCGGAGACCGACAAGAGCGACGCACACCAATGATTTTGGTATAAAACCACCTCCCAGCCGACGGGCCATGTCTCAGTGGCTGCTAGGGTCAAACTTATAGGGATGGGCTGCTTCTATGGATGAAGAGCCCGCCCCTACAAGGGTCGCAATACGCGACTTATTTATTTAAGCCAACCCACTTTTTCCCATTCAATGGGCTTGAAAAGAGTCGGTCCGTAGTTCGCCAGTTCTTTCTTGCACATCATCAGGTCGGGGCCGTTAAATACCGTGACGAGAGTCGAGACCTCAGCCATGTGCTTCTTCTCAATCTGGTTGCACATCTTGTTCCGCTCCGCGTCGTCTTTAATGACCGCCATCTTTTCGATCATTGCGTCGATCTCGGCATTGCCCACACCGTCGTTCTCTTTAGAGTAGTAGAACTGCTTGGTGGCAGCAGTGCCATCCGCACCGCTGAGGCTAAAGCCCGACACTATAATGTCGTACTCTTTAGAGCCGGTAACTTTCGAATACTCCGCAGAACCGCGAGTTTCGACCTCAAAGTTAATGCCAATCTCCTTCATCGTCTGAGCGAAACTACGCGCCATGCTGCTCTTACTGGGGTCATCGCCAAACACTGTGATTTTATACCGCAGTTGCTTACCGCCCTTAGCGTAGTACTCGCCGTCCTTCGTGTATCCGGCTTCTTCTAAGAGCTTTTGGGCAGCAGATTTTGCATCCCCATCTGCCTTCGGGAAATTATCTTCGTAATACTCCTCGAACGGTAGGTGCAACATTGAGCCGGATGGGTCTTCCTCGTACGGCAAATTCTGAAAGGCAATATTACTAAGAGCCTTCCGATCAATACCCAGGAAAATTGCTTTCCGCACTTTTGCATCTTCAATCCGCTTGGGGTTCAAATTCAGACCACCCGCATACAGCAGCTGACCTTTGCGCAACTCAGCATTCGCAGTATTTTTTTCAGTTCGGCATATGATGTGGAGGTGCGTGACTCAACCGCGTCTACTTCCCCCGTTCTTAAAGGCAGCAACCTTCGCGCTTTCCTCCAAGCCCCGGAAGATCACCCGGTCAAGCACGGGCTCTCGCCCCACCATTTCTCATTCGGCA
>BNJU01000590.1_pt1 | contig 92214 bp, 117 predicted proteins | sample 8539281 | NCBI WGS metagenome assembly BNJU01 (sample SAMD00202456, study PRJDB9452) | human saliva metagenome | isolation source: human saliva | place: Japan
GAATATAGGTAGTTATAATCGACAGCAACTAAGAAGCAGTAAAAATATTATTCATAAAAATAATCAAGATAAGGGCACAAATGACAGAAATGATAAAGAAAACTTAAAAATTATCTTTATATTACATTTGAATTACTTATATAACATGGGGGCTTTCACAATATAATTATTAGCACTCTACATTTAGATTAGAAACATTATAGGGAGAAATATTACATAGGCACTTGGACCAGCTATTGCAAGTGGCTTTATTTTAGCAAGAATATAAATTTAAACATTTTGTATTTAGTAAGAAAGAAAATAGGTATTTATTTCATAATTCACCTCTTGCAATTTTGATACTATTCTTTATCTTCCTTAGAACTAAACGGAGTATCATCAATTGATATTATTCTTTATACAACTAATTTTTGGTGGTGGACATGAAGAATTAGGATGGAGAGGAATATACAACCATTACTTGATGTCAAAAATATACTTATTGGCAACTAATTTGACTGGTGGATCAATTTGGGGATTTGGCATCTGCCTTTATGGTTTATAGTTGGAGAAAGTCAAACATGATTTCCTTCTTATTTTTATATATACATTATTTTAAGTTTTGCTTTAGGACTCTCTTTTTACCGTCAACCCAATGCCGGAGTGTGTGTGTGTTTGTTAGTGAAACGTAGCTAATCCTCAAAAGGTTCACTGAACCTTTTGAGTCCACAAACGCATCATGTTGAGGCGGTATCACTGCTTGTACGAGCTGAGGCATCAGCGAAGTAGAAGTAGATGCTCCGCCCATGGGATAGGATTCGTAGAGTGAGGAGGGAAACCGACGAAATGATACGGTAATTCCGAACTGCCGAGTGTGTCAGCTTGTTAGAGAAACATTTTTTTACTATACATAAGCTTTAAAAGCTTTAAAATTAACTACTAGAAAAGGAAGTATTATCATGGGAATATTCGATGATTTTGAGTACAAAGAGAACTACCAAAATGAAGAAAAAGTAATTGAAGTACTAAAAAAGATTTTAAGAGCAATTCATCTAAATAGTTATAGAGATATTATGGATAGTGTTGATGGTTCAGAAGTTGATGATTTAAGAGAGTTGCTTGAATATATTGACGATTCATTACAATTAAACGATTTTTGATAAAATTGATGAATATGGTGTAGAATGTAATTTCCATCCGAATTATGAGTATTCTCAACTACAAGTTTATGAATTTAATAATCAAACTGGTTTTTGCTGTTGAATATCAGATGACCTCTAATTCTGAATTAGTAGATTTAACCCTACAATTAAAAATTTTTTTATACAATAAGGATGGTTACAAAATAACTTCTATAGATGTAGATCCTGGATAAAACCAAACTTAATTATCTTCGTTATGAAATATATGTGTATACTAAGGACAGATAATTAGGTTGTAAGTTGCATAGAATATCGGTTAGTTTTTTTCAAATATTGGAAGAATGAAAGATGTATATGCTGGAATTGTATCAAAATCCTTCTTATAAAGATCTAGTCGCATTTGGGTCCTTAAAAGAAGGAAAAAGAATTTGTATCTAAAAATAACTGGATATACTAGAAAATGAAAATGATTTTGTTCAAGGTAATAAAGTAGAAATAACGAACATTTAGATGAAAGGTTCAGAATAAACATGAGTCTCTTATTTGAAGAATTTAAAACCATTTGTTTCCATTTAAATCGAGTCGGAATTACACCGACACTGATGGGGTCTTTGGGATTGGAGTTTAGAACGAAAGAAAATTGGGGGCCGTCTGACATTGACATTCATGTGCCTGGTGACCCTAGAGGTTGGGAAGCACCTGATCATCTCAGAATTTATGACTGGGACAAGATAATGAAAGTGATGAAAGACTTAGGCTACGTCTTAATAGATATTCATGAGCATGAATTCCAAAAGGATAGAGTGAGTGTTGAATATGGAAGTATCGATTCCTTACTTGATTTTGCAGGAGTTTCGGAATCGGATATTGAGCTTATTCACATTGAAGGCATCACTTTTCGTCTTCCAAGTCTGGAGCAGTATCTAAGTATTTATAAAGCTTCTTCTCAAGACTCCTATCGAAATGATCACAATAACAATAAGGATTTTAAAAAGATCGAGTGGCTGGAAAGACATTTGTAAATTATCATATGAAAAGTAGTAAGTTGTAAGACTGGCTGCTATGTTATTTTTTTATTATCATTTTTATTGGTTATATAATTTATACTATATTGGAGAGTGCTAGAATTAGTAAGGAAAAGCAGGTGAAAAAATTGTAAAAGAGCTACAGGGCTTTTCTGGGATGGATATCACGCATAGATATTATTGGGAAGTTTCTTGGGGACCCAATTTTTCAATTTGATGAAAATGGACTATTGAAATTTTTAGTAATTAAGGGAGATAGCAAAAATGGCTTCAAGTAAAGAATATTTAGATTTCATTTTAGAACAATTGTCCGAGTTGGAAGAAATATCATATAGAGCAATGATGGGTGAATATATAATTTATTATCGAGGGAAAATCATGGGTGGAATTTATGATGATAGATTTTTAGTGAAGCCTGTCAAATCTGCAATAGCGTATATGCCGGATGTAGAATACGAATTGCCGTATGAAGGTGCAAAAGGAAATGCTATTGGTAGATGATGTTGACAACAAAGAATATTTAACCGGCTTATTTAATTCAATGTATGATGAGTTACCTGCACCCAAACCAAAGAAAAAGAAATAATAAAATATGAAGTTGTGGGGAAGTGAAGATGGATTTTAATAAGATGATTCCGGAATTATCGGTTTTTTTGATATTAATAAAACAAAAAAATTCTATAGCAGATTAGGATTCAAAATAGAATACGAACGCAATGATGAAAGGTTTGTTTTCATGTCTTTTTCAAGGTAGTCAGTTTATGTTTGAACAAATTCATGATGATGGGTGGAACACAGGCGAATTAAGTTATCCCTTGGGAAGAGGTATAAATTTTTTTCAATAGCAGTCGAAGATGTTGAAGGAATTTATAAATTAGTGAAAAACTCTAAATTTTTGAAATATATAGAGAACTAACAAGAAATCAATATCAAGTTAATGGTGCAGAAGAAACACAAATTGAGTTCTTAATACAAGATCCCAATGGATATTTATTAAGATTTACAAATTGATAAATGCCAATTTGTTGAATTTAGCAAGGTATAAATTTCTATGAAATGAAACCTACAAAACTTGTACGGATATTGTAGGGTAAGAAAAGAAATCTTCCTCTATACTAAAATAAACTGAAGGAAAGGGGGAATCGAAATGAATATTATCAAGTCGTTTAACGATACGATTGATTATCTTGAAACAGTTCTTGATGATGAAATTGATGAAAAGAAAGTAACTCAGTTATCCGGATATTCGTATTCAATGTTCAGTCGCTTGTTTTCTATTCTGACTGAAACAACGCTTTCAGAATATTTAAGAAGCAGAAGATTGACGGAAGCAGCCGCTATATTAAGAAATACGGATGAAAAAATTATTGACGTTGCTTTCAAATTTGGATATGAGTCATCAGATTCATTTGGGACAGCTTTTAAATATTTTCATGGATTTACTCCTTCTGAGGTAAGAAATGGAAAACCTTTCAAATTAGTATCACGAGTGCAATTATCACTAAGTGTAAGAGGAGGAAGAAGCATGAACATTACAATTCAAAAGAAACAAGCATTTACAGTTGCTGGGGTAAATGAACAAAGCATCAATTCATCATTATGTCCGAGTGTATGGAATAAGCTATATGAAAAATATAGACACGATGAACTTGCAAGTTTAGGAAGCGGTCAAAGTATGGGCGTTTGCCATGACGTGGAAAATCCAAGCACAATAAATTATATGGCTGGTTATATCGTTAATGATTTAGACAAAGCCACAAGTATGGGCTTAGATGTTTTGGAAGTGGAAGAAGCAGAGTATGCAGTTGTAGAATTAGTAGGAAGTGTTCCGGAGTGCATTCATAACGGGTGGAAATATGCAATGGAAGTATTCTTCCCTGAGCATGGCTATATTCATTCAGGAAAATCTGACTTTGAATATTACTATGAAGGTGATATGCACAGCAATGATTATAAAATGGAGCTGTGGATTCCGATAACTAAAGCTTAAAAACCAGCTTGTCGAGCTGGAAAATTCCAGTTTGCCGAGGTAATACCTTTTAACGATAACCTCAAGCTATCGTTAAATAGTTTAGTGGATATGTTTCCGCATACAACTCAACTACTTGACATACTTGGTGTTCACTCGTTTTAGGTTGATGGAGTATCGCTGCTTGTGTGAGCTGAGCCATCAGCGAAGTAGAAGCAGATGTACGTCCCATGTAAGGTACACCCAAGAAAACGAGCAAGGCGAAGTTTGATTAGCTATGTGCTACTGCAGACTGAGAACGTAGTTCTGTTGACTAAAGCATACAAGTAAAAGTGTAAAAAATCTTAAAATATAAATAAATTGAATCTAGAGACCAACTAATGAAGAAATTTTAGTACTGCACTTGACTATGAACTTGTCACAAATTATTCTAAAGAGTTTATGGAATTATATAATGGAATTTATTTTTTAAACAAAGACAAATTAGAAGTTCTGGAGGGTTGATTTATGGGTGATGTTATTCTTGAACAATTAGCATCAGATGATAAGGAGCAATTTATATTAGATAATCAGGAAGCATTTAATTATGGTGCAATGGTGGAGTTTGGTCATAGAGATAACCACTTCGAAGAAGATGGACAAATTATTTCAAGAAAAACAATTGAACAGTCTATTGCCGACGGAAAGGCTTATCGTATCATATATAATAATAAAAAAGTCGGTGGAATTGTAATAAATGTTAATGGTGAAAAAGGAGAACTGGATTTGTTGTTTGTATCTCCAAATGTTCACAGTAAGGGAATTGGTTATGCTGCATGGTGTGAGATTGAAAAAATGTATCCTCAAGTAAAACTTTGGGGGACGGTAACTCCATATTTTGAACAACGCAATATTCATTTTTATGTAAACAGATGTGGCTTTCACATTGTAGAGTTCTTTAATAAGCATCATCCCGATCCTAACGAAACAGATAGTATGGATGAAGAAATTGATTCACAATTTCGAGATGGGATGTTTAGATTTGAGAAGAGAATAGATTAGCATTTTTGAATTTGCTGAGATAAAATAACTTTCAGTTTTGTCTAGAATGATAATTCCCAGTTTGTCGAAGTAATACCTTTAAATGATAACCTTTTACGATTGTTAAAAGCTCTGCAGACATGTTTCAATATACAGATAGGTTTACTGACATACATAGTGTTCACTCGTTTCATGTTGAGACGGTATCACTGCTTGTAAAATCTGAAAAATAAATTTGCATAGCGTCGTAAAGGTTAAATGGAGGGTTATCGATGGTTATATTGGAATTTTATCAAGGTGATTATCAAAAGGATTTAGCCACGTTTGATTCTTTAGAAGAGGGGAGAGCCTTTGTAGCTCAAATCCCTGGGTATACTTTAGAAGCAGAAGATGGGTTTGAAGTGGAGTATGTGCACCCAAAATACTTGCCGGATTATATGGAAATTGTCTTTAACGGAAATATTGTTCCTCTATCTAGATTTTCGTTCAATTCTGAGGAAAATGTGGACATTATTTGGAAAGAGATTTCGAATCTATCCGTTAAAAACGATAAAGTGATCGAAGGCTATTCAAAAATCGACGCGTATGTCGTTAACAACGATAAAGTGAAAACCTATGTCGAAGCCAGAGAAGCAAACTATGGCAAGGTAAAAGACTTCTTAGAGCGCAACGGATATGAAGCCGACAGAAGTTTTTTCGGAAGTGAAGACGGCGAAGCGATTCTCTACAGAAAACGCGGTGCCGAAGATTGGTACTTCTTGTGTCACTTAGACCCGCTGTTTGTAGATATTGAAGATGTAGAAGGATATGTGAAAGAAGAGATTCAATCGTTAAACTAAAGAACGTTTCGAAGACGTGGCCTGAGTTATATTTAAACAGACTTCTATTTTGCTGGATGATGGAATTAAGGAGAAATTTATGACCTTAAAACAAATTAAATTTAATCCTTTTAAACATTGGGAAATCATCAGCGACTTGTATAAGCAGTCCTTGTGTCCTTATCTCATTCGTGAATTAGGCGTTGACTTTGCTGTTATGAGCCAGACAGGGCAACTAGCTCCATTCGACTATTAGAATATTTTTGACTATTTTTCTTTTGGACTCGGAGATGTATCGATTCGTCCGATAAATCAGTGAAACCTACCTTACCAAAATTATACTGATTTAAAAATGTTATCTAATTGAGAAAAGAACAAAAAGTTTTGGTCTATAATATAGATATTTTCTAGCACCACATGTGGAGACGGTATCGCTGATTGTACGAGCTGAGAAATCAGCGAAGTAGAAGCAGATGTTCCACCCATGCGACAAGGTGAGACCGAAGGTCGAGAAGGTTCCCTGGGGTATAGGACTCGTAGAATGAGGAGGGATACCGACGAGATGATACGCCAAGTCAGAACCGTTGAGTGAGTAGGATTACTTATAAAAGGATAAAAGATTTGTAACGAAAAAAATTATGAAAAGCCTTGAAATCAAGGCTTTTTGTCATATAGTGGGGAAGTATCATAGTGTGAACTAGTCTTCAGTAGCTGAATTTTTCAGTTTAGGTAAAATAGAACTTATTGAAATAGTTATGTGGATTATTTCATTACTTCTTTAATCATTTTTAAAATCTTTAAATTAAGCTTTGGAGAATTCAAATAATATTTGCATTTGAAAATGAAATGATTAATAAAACAGCTTCCGATAAGATATTTGACATTATTAGTTTCGTGCACTACAATAGAAGTTACATACCACTGGTATGATAGAAAGGGACTAAAATGGCAAGGAATAGAAACTCACATGAAACTAGAAAAAAAATACTAGAGGTCTCTAAAAAAACTTATTTTTTTAGAAAAAAAGGATTTGATAATACATCAATACAAGATATCATAGATGGCTTAGGAGGATTAACAAAAGGTGTTATCTATCATCATTTTGAGTCTAAATATGATATACTTCAAACAATCATTAGCGAAAAATAATCAGGAAATTTTTAAATTATAATTGAGAGGAAATACTGGATTAGAAAAGATACAAAATTCTTTGATGGACTCTTTCTCTAATTTTGAACACCAAAGGCTCGTATACTCTGCCTCAATCATGCTTAGAAGTCCACGTTTGTTAGGGGAGCAGTATCTAGGTCTATTTTCTGATTTTTTACCCGAAATTAGAGAAAAAGTTTACGAAGGAGTTGAAGATGGGTCTATTAAAACAGAATATCCAGAAGAGCTAGCAGATTTAATTGTTTTAACTCTAAATATTTGGATCGGTTTTCAAATTTCCGTTTTTTCATTAGTAGAATTAAAGCGCAAAATGAATTTCATCAAACTTACTTTTGAAGGTCTAGGGGTACAGTTAATTTCTGATGAAATGATGGAGGTGATTTTCAACTTATTTGATCACTTAAAAAAATAGTAAATAAGTAGTCGCATGACATTCATGTTAATACTAATTTCTATTTATGTGTTATCAATTCAATAAATTATCTTACATAATTTATAGTTAAAAAAATAACATACTTTAAGTGTGTTATTAAAAATCCATTATACATACCGAAGGTATGTTTGTTTTTTTAGTACATACATACCGATAGTATGTATAGTAACATTGTCTGAAGAATAAGCTTATTTTTTTAAATATTTGTCGAGATTAGTCTGAATAGTTTATTCTTTATTTACGCTTTGGAGGAAATAATCTATGTTGTCGCTTATTAAAATTGAATTAAATAAAGTTTCTAAATCTAAATTATTTTTTTAGCCTGGTTGTGTACTATATTTATAGTGTTAGGTATTACAGCAATCATTATTATGGGATTAGGTACTGACAATAAACTAGGAGAATTCACTGGACAGGATTCTAATGTTATTAGAATTACAGGTAAATGGGAAGGTTGGGCAATTGTAGCTTCATTGTTTTTCATCTTTATTTACAAAAAGCAGCATTTTTTTGATTTTTCGAATCTTATTTATTGTCTACGATTATTATTGATGAATTTAAACGAAGAACAATTTTTTTCAGTTGTTTTTCTTACCCTATTTCTAAAAATAAAGTTACTTTTGGGGAAAAAAATTCTTTCAGTCATTCTAATAGCATCTATTGCCCATTTTTTTCTGCACATTTAGTGATTCAATTATTCATTAGATTCATGGCTATTGTAACTGAATCTAGTTATATCCCTCTAGCTAGTCAATTAATTAACTTAGCTGGAATAACGTTTGCAACAGTACTAATAGGGTTACTACCATTTGTTTTTAGGTATGATTAAACATTCAACAGCTATAACAATGCTTTCAGGACTTGGTTTAGCAGCATTACTTTCAAATGTAAGTCCAGGAAGTTTATCTAATAATATTGCTGATAACTTATTCTTTTTTTGATATTTGCAAGTTTCATAAGTTTAATGATTACTTCATTTTTCAATTTTTTTAATATTTCAAGACAAGATATTAGTATCAAGTAGCATACCTAAGTTTAATTGAAGGAAAGTGATAATTCCTTAATGATTTCTATAAAAAAAGAGACTGTATAAATTAGTATTTATGCTCTGGGAGAAAAATTCTTGCATTTAAAACTGGATATAGAAAGAGAGATAGAAATGAGAAATATTGTTGAAACAAAAGAAGTTTTTAAAACAATTGATAAAGAAGAAATTTTTAGTGGTATCAACCTTCAAATTGCTGAAGGAGAAATCTATGGTTTTTTTAGGACCGAATGGTGCTGGAAAAAAACAACGTTAATGAAATGTATGTTATCCTTATCAACAATTACATCAGGTAGTATTGAAATTTTTTTGGGAAAAATCTACAAGAACACAGAGAAGAAATATTAAGTCAGATTGGAAGTATTATTGAATCACCAATTTTTTTATGATAATTACACTGCAAAAAGAAATTTTGGAAATTCACGCTCAGTATATGGGGAAAAAAATATTATTGAATCAGATATAATAAGAGCCTTAAGAATGGTCGGATTAAAGAATACGACTAAAAAAGTAAAAGATTTTTTTCGTTAGGAATGAGGCAAAGGCTTGGTTTTAGCTCGTGCCTTTCTAACAAAACCTAAATTGTTAATTTTAGATGAGCCAATCAATGGTTTAGATCCAATAGGAATTCAAGAAATTCGAAATCTTTTGTTGTCGCTTTCTAAGGAGCATGGAATTACAATACTAATATCGAGTCATATATTATCGGAAATTTCACAGATAGCAGATAAAAATTGGTTTTTATCAAAAATGGAGAAATTGTAGAACAGGTCTCTATGAAAGAGATTAGAGAGAGAATATTAACTTAGAAGAATATTTTTATGTCTCATTTTTCTAAAATGAAATTAAGAATTATGAGGTAGATTAAGGATGAAACAATTGATAAAGAATCATCAGAAGGCTTTTTTTATGCTTTCATGATATTTAATATACTGGTCCCTTTAACTAATATTGCTTTTGCTTATTCTATTAAAGGGATTATTGATAGTGGTATGTCCCAAAATGAAGATGCCTTAACTCAAGCGGTACTAATAGGAGCTACTGTTATTTTCATCTATGCAGGACTCAACTTTATATCTCTTCGATTGAAAAAAATAAACTTGTTAGGCAAATCATGTCAAGATACAAAAAAACAAGGTGTTCCAATCTATTTTTAGATAGCGATTATAGAGACTTTTCTAAAGAAAAAAACAGGGAAATTTATTTCTGTATTAACTGAAAATATGAAGAAAAATCGAGCAAGATTATCTACACCAGTATTTTTAATATTTCAAAAAAACCTTTCCTTAATGATTTTTTTCACTCCTAGCTATGTTTATAGGTAATTGGTTTTTGACCTTATTAGTTATCATTGCTAGCATTATTCCGATGATGATTTCAGGATTTATTGGACACAAATCAACCTCTCTACAAAAATAGAGCTATGATTGCCGATCAGAAGTATTTAGCTAAGGTTAAAGATATTTTTAGCAGGATTTCTGGTTATTAAAAAGTTTTAATGTGAAAGAGGCTATTCGTCTGGATTATAGTCATGAAAGTGAAAAATTGGATGAGATATATTTTATAAAAGGAAAATTTGATGTTTTAGCAAATGTTATTTCTCAGCTTTCAGGAATGATTGTTTTTTTGGTAGCTTTTTGGTGGAGGGATGTACCTCGTATTTAATGGCTATACCACAATTGGAAGTGTGACAGCTATTGTTCAACTAGTCAATTTTGTAGTAATGCCACTAAATGAAATTGGTATGGGAATGAGTAAATTTCGTGAAGGGCAAGCAACACTTAATGCATTTGAGGTAAAAGATGTAATTGGACTTCAGACTGGTGAAACGAAAGAATATTTTTGATGATGTTATTTCTTTTTTTCAAATATAGACTTTTTCTTACCCTAATACTGAAGAAAAAAATTTTTAATCATTTATCTTTGAAGATTCAAAAAGGGGAAAAAAATTGCAATTGTAGGAATGTCAGGGAGTGGGAAATCAACTTTGCTCAATCTATTACTGCGTTTTTACGATGTAACAAGTGGACATATTTCAATTGATAATCAAGATATACAAGCTATTTCAGCAGAGAGTCTTTATAACTTAATGACGATTGTTCAACAAGACGTTTATATCTTTTGATGATACTTTAAGAGCAAATATTACTCTTAATCAAACCTTTACTGATGAGGAAATAAAGCAAGCTGTACAGCAGTCAGGTTTAGAAAGTTATGTTTTAGAAAATGAATCTGGTCTACAGAATTTATGTGGAGAGAATGGCTCAAATCTATCTGGCGGACAAAAACAAAGACTTAGTATTGCGCGTGCCTTGATTCGAAAAACACCAATCTTATTATTGGACGAGGCAACCTCATCTTTGGATAATCAAGTAACTACTGAAATTGAAAATTCAATCTTAGATATTCAAGATTTAACTGCACTCGTAGTAACCCACAAGTTGAATGAGAACATTTTGAAAAGATACGATAGAATTCTCTTTATGAAAGCAGGCGTCATTGTTGAAGATGGTTCTTTTTGTGACTTGATGGATAGGAAAGGTGAGTTTTATAAGTTGTTTGAGTTGAGTGTGTAATTCTCTTTCGTTTTAATATTACAAAACACTCTATCACTTTCGTTCTATAATATAGGAGTATACTAGCACGACATGTTGAGGCAGTATCACTACTTGTGCGAACTGAGACTTCAGCGAAGTAGAAGGAGATGTTCCGCCCATGCGACAAACTACAGAGAGGACAGTTTTACACAACAAATCTTGGTAATGAAACAAATAGTGATTTGTGGCAAAATAAAAAAGTTTCCAAATTCGTATAGTTGGAAACTTTTTTCTGTTATTTTTGAAAGTTTACTTGTCTTGAGATAAAAACTCTGAGATCAAAACTTCTTGACTAATGGATTCAGATAAAGCTTGTTTAAAAGCTAATTTTCCTAATGAATAGGATTTGTGGTCTATGGTTGGGAGGTTTAACAGTTGCCCAACTAACAAATGTTCCTGACCAATAATATAGGGACATTTGTTCCCACTTTCTTCATATCCTTTTATGAGTCCTGCAGCAACTTCATCACTTGTAGCTAATATACCATTTATATGTGCATCTTTTATCAATTGATGAGATACGTTTAGGCCGTCATTAAAGTCGTGGATATTCCCAAATACCAGATGTGGAGTCGATTGTTGCCCAAAAACATGGTGATAAGCTAATAATGCAGATTGATAGGTAGCGGATGATTCATTATCTCTTGAAAATAACAAAACTAAGTGTTCCAAACCTCGTGCTTTCATCGTAGAGAAAGCATCTACAAATGAAGAATAGCGGTCAAGGTAAGCAGAGGACAGGAGATTAGACCCCTGCAATTCTTCACAAAGTACTATTCGTCCATATTTTGCATAGGTCTCAATCATATCAAGGCTAGTTGCTCTAGAAGTGAAAATTAAAGCGTCAATAGCTTCCATTTTAAGTTGCTTCAGGTAGGATAGTTCTAATTCTTGATTATAATCTGAAGGCATCATGACAAGTTGATAGTCACTAGCTTTAGCAGCATCAAGGAGACCATTTATTAATTGTGTAAAATAAGGGTGGCGTGTATGTGGAATGACGACACCTATTTTTTGTGTTTTTCCTCGACTTAAATCCCGTGCTAGTTGGTTTGGTATATAATCCAATTCATTGATAAGATCCATTACCTTTTGTCGTGTCTCATCAGAAACATGAGGATGATGATTGATAACACGGGAAACGGTTGACTTAGCAACACCTGCCTTTTTAGCTATATCACTAATACTTGTCATTATTTGGCCCCTACTTTAAAAATTTATGAATCCCATATCCTACGCCATCTTCATCATTAGACTTCGTTGTTTTATACGCTATTGCTTTAATGTCATCAAAAGCATTGTCCATCACAATAGGGTAACCTACCATTTCAAGCATTGGCAAATCGTTATGGCCATCGCCAAATGCAGCTGTTTCTTCTTTAGTCAACTGCTCTTTTTGAAGAATGTAAGCAATTCCTTTAGATTTTTTGGCTAAGCGATGTGTAATTTCAAGATAGGCTTTACCTGAACGTTGAATAGTGATTTCTGGTAAGTCTAAGCTTTGAAGATATTTTGCTAGTTCTCGCATAGTTGCTTCATCGAAAGTGATCATCATAATTTTAAAAGTATTTGTTTTGCCTTCTAAAAATTGATTTTCAGTTTCAATAAGTGTTGGCGCTTGACGAGTCAAACTCTGTTCGTATAGGATTCCTTCATCTATTCTATCACAATACCAGTTTTTAAAATCGTAATAAGATAAACTAACTTTAGGGAAGTGTTGGCGGATTCCCTTCAGTAAGAGTTGTACAGTGCTCTTTTTAATGATTTGTGTATGAATAGGTAGCACTTCATTATTATCTCCTATTCTATAAATTAATCCTCCATTAAAAAGCAACTTGGACACCTTTTAATTGAAGAGCATCTACAGCATCCCTCATTTCCATCGGTGCTCTAGCAGAGACTAAAGTTACAGGAATCCCTGCATCACGTATTAAGGTTGCATTGCTTTCACTGACCTTTCCTTTGCTATTTAATAGTGTTCCATCCATGTCACAAAAGATACGTTTGATTGTCATAAAAATTACCTCTCTTTCTTATGAGACAAGTATAAATTCTGGAACGCGTTCCATGTCAAGCATAAATTTAAAATTTTTTTGAGAAAATAAATTGAAAGTCACATACCTTGATTTCTTTTTTTATAAATTAATTGTTATAATGCATAGAAAAGCCTTGGTTTCAAGGCTTTTTATGGTAAGTTATTTGATATTTTTTTATATGAATCATATTTCTTCTTCATGTTACAATATATACATACAAAAAAGGTAAACATAGCTTTCAAGACAAGTATGGTACTGTCTGTATGAGACATTTTGGAGGTTCTGAGATATGAAATTTCATGAATTTGGTGATAAAAATTTGCCTCCCATTTTATTAATACACGGTGGGGGGAGTTCATGGTGGAATTACCTTAGGCAAGCTCGTATCTTGTCTCATAAGTACCATGTCATTTTACCAACACTAAGTGGTCACGGAGAGGAGCATCAAAAGGATTATATATCAACGGAAGATTCGGCACAAGAAATTCTGAACTATGTCCGACAGAACTGTGGTGGTAAATTATTTGCTGTGGGTGGAGTCTCACTCGGTGGTCAAATTGCCATGGAGCTTTTGTCATTAGACAGTGATATAGCTGAGAAGGCTATCATAGACGGGAGCCTTTGTATTCCTCAACCAAGGTTGGCGAGATTTAGCATCTTACTGGTATCATTATTCGGTAAACTGATGTTCAGTAAACCCTCTTGTAAACTTCAGTTAAAGCTTAATGAATAAATTCTATCCCCAATTAGCTTATCCAGACGAGATAAAAATCTATTATATGGAAGATATGTCAAGGATGCCTATCAAAACATTAGTGACCATCTATAAAACTTATATGGGGCACTACAAATTGAATAGTAGGATTTCCCAAAGTAAGGCGAAGGTTCTCTATATTTATGGCGAAAAAGAATTGAACGGTGTTAAAGAATCAGCGAAATTATTTCAGCAGCTACATCCCAACACGATCCTGTACGAAGCAAAGAGCTATAATCATGGCTATTTATCAGCCTACCTACCTCAAGAGTGGATTACGTTAGTTGTTCCATTTTTGGAGAATAATGATTGAGTATACTTTATTAATTTAGAAAGCAGAGTCTCATGGAAGTCAAAAAATATAGTCCTCTCAATTCCTTAAAAAAGATAGCAGATAACCTATGGATTGTAGATGGGGAAGAAGTACTGATGAATTTCAAACTCTTCAAAGTGCCTTTTTCAACTAGAATGACAGTTATCCGTCTGCAGAATGGTGGTCTTTGGGTGCATTCACCGATTAAGCCTAGTGATAATTTACTTTTTGAAATCAAGCAATTAGGTGAGGTAAAACACCTTATCGCACCAAATGTCTTACATTATAGTTATATAAATGAGTGGTATGAACTATTTCCGGAAGCAGAAGTATGGCTAGCTCGTGGTGTTCAAAAGCGTGCCAGAAAATCGGGAATGAATTTAGATTATGGTCATGAACTAGAGAAAGCCAATTGGAACGAAGAAATTCTTTTTACGACATTTGAGGGAAGTTTTTATGTGAAAGAGGTTGTTTTTTTCCATACTGAAAGTTCAACTTTGATTTTAACGGATCTTATTGAAAATATAGAAGCTGAGAATTTATCGCTTTTTGAAAAGCTACTTTTTAAAATAGGTGATAATCACTATCCAAATGGTAAAACACCAAGAGATTTAAGAATGAGTTTCTTATTTGGCAAAAAACAAGCTTTGAGGAGCTATCACAAAATAAAGAAATGGGAACCTAAGAATATTATTATTTCTCATGGACCGTTTATTGTTGGTCAAGCAAAAGAGATGTTAAAGCAGGCATTCTTTTGGCTAGAGAAATAGGGTTATATTGTTAAGAAACCTTCTCGAAATACAAATACCAAGATTTCAAATTTCGTATTTATAAGTAGTATTCATTTGCTACACATTAAAAACCACCCCACAAGCTACAACTTGTGGGGCATTTTCTTATATTATTTTTTCACTTACAAAATAACGTCTGTTTTTTCAACTTTGTAGAGGGCTATTCCCATGATTAGGGTCAAGACGAGAAGAATTAAAACAGCAGGGGTCCAAGAGTTAAAGAGTTGTTTACTTGAGCCGAATAGGACTGGTCCAAGGGCCGCAAAGATATAGCCTCCGGTTTGGGCTAAGCCTGATAGTTGGGCTGTTTTTTCAGGGGTGCTAGCCTTCATTGAAAAGGCAACCATCATGTAAGGGAATAGGACACTAGCAGAACTTCCGATTAAGAGGTTAAGGACTAACCAATACACAAAGCTGTCTGTATTGACTAGGAGCATGGCAACTCCGATGAATCCTGCTAGGACGGTAGTCACTAGCATCAAATGGCGGTTACGATCAGAAAGTTTAGTGATTAGGCTAGGAACGATCATAGAGAATGGAATACTCGTCAGTGTGAAAACGGACGCTAGAATTCCGGCATTGGCTTCGCCGACACCGGCTTGAGTAGCCATGGTTGGAAGCCAAGTGATAGTGGTGTAGAAGAAGAGTGACTGTAATCCACCGAAAATCATGATGGCCCAGACTTTGCCACTCTTATACCAACTGCTTGAATTATCGCTAGTAGCGGTATCTTGTTCTAAATAATGATTGTGACGGACATTGGGGAGCCAAACCACAAGAGCCAAGGCACAGACTGCTGTCAAAACCCAGACCAAGCCTTGCCATGAGGTTGCCTTAGTGATTGGAACGGCTACCGATGAAGCCACAGCTGTGGACAAGCCCATGGCTGTAATGTAGAGTGTGGTTAAGAATCCTAACTGATTTGGCTCATTAGCCTGAATTAGGCTTGGGAGAAGGACGTTGATAAAGGCAATTCCAGCTCCGACTAAAGCGTTCCCACATAAAGAAGAGGGAGATTGACAGTACGCAGAGCAGAACCAAGTGTCATCACAATTAAAACACCGAGGAAGAGTCTTTCGATACCAAAGCGTTTGGCCCAGCTGGCCGCAAATGGCGAGAATATCGCAAAGGTCAAGAGAGGCAGACTTGTCAAGAGACCGAGTGAACTGACCTCAACACCTAGACCTGAAGCAATGTCTGATAAGACAGTGGACAAAGTTGTGAACGGAGCCCGCAAAACGATCCCTAGAAGAAGGATTCCAGGGATTAGAAAATGTGAATGTTTCTGTTTCATAAAGCTTCTCCATGTTTAATAAGGGTATTCAAATTTATAAGCATATGACACTAATGCGTCACTTCCATCTTACCATAAAAGATGGAGGTAATGAAAGCGATTACGCTAGATTGTCGCAAAGAAAAAGAGAGAATCTTTAGTTATAAAATTTTATTCTACTGATTATCTAATAACATCATTTTATTTTAAAAAGGCTGAACATCTAGTCCAACCTCTTTTCGATATTTTCTTAAATTTCATAGCCCATAAGGAGTCCACCTTCTTCGGCATAAAAACTACAAAGTCCAGAAGTAGGAAGGACTTCGATGCTTGCTTGGGCAAATTTTTCACGAACCAATGCAGAGAATTGCTCGATAAATTTGTCATTGTTGCGGTGGGCAATCGTAATATGTCCACCTGTATAACCGGCCTTGATCAGTTCATCAAAGGCAGCTTTGATAGCTTTCTTTTGGCCACGAGCTTTTTGAAGCAACTCAAGGGTACCCGTTTTACTAGCTTCACCGACCATACGGATATTGAGGAGTCCAACAACGGTGCCAACCAGTTTGCTTAGACGACCATTCTTCACCAAATTATCAACTTTGGCTAAAACAAAGAGCAACTTAGTCTTAGTTTGGTAAGCTGTGATGGCATCAAGGACTTGGTCAAACTCAAGGCCTTCAGCAACTAAGTGATTGAGCTTACGAACGAGCAGGTCGACCTCGCCACCAGCTGATAGGCTATCAATGACGTGAATCTTGGCATCAGGATGTTCTTCAAGATAAATTTTCTTTGCGATTTCAGCACTATTATAGCTACCAGAAAGAGTTCCAGTGATTGTCACGACGACGATATTGTCCGCCCCTTCAAATGACTTCATATAGTCATCAGGACTTGGACAAGCAGATTTTGAAGCAGTTGTAGTCGCATACATCTCCTCCATCATTTGATCAATATTGAGTTGGGCATCATCCCTGTAAATGGTTTCGCCCACTTGGATAGTCAAAGGAACACTGACAAACTCCGTATCTGGTGCCAGATTGTCCAAAGAACGGTAGTCACAGCCTGAATCCGCAATAATTTTCCATTTCATAGGTTTATACCTCATATCTGCTTAATGTACATTGACAAGTGTTTTGTCTTCTTTTACAATTTTATCATGAAGTGCATTGCTATCATAGTAGATCTCATCAGGTGTGACAGATAGAAAGTGAATGTTATGGCAGAAAGAAAAATCTCAGAGAAATCCTTGGAAAATCTGAAACGATTTAACCAAGAAAACAAGGCAATTACACGAGAATCCATCGAAATTTCTCTCCTGCAATTGTTGGAGAAAAAAGACTTTAAAAAGATTACCATATCGGAACTGGTTGAGCGTGCAGGCGTATCCCGTGCTGCCTTTTACCGCAATTATGGTTCCAAGGAAGAGATTTTGAAGTCTATTTTTGAGTCTAGTATTGCAAAAATTACTAAATCTTTAGATGGCTATAATCTCAAGACAGATCTCTACCAGGTTTGGGTTTATCTCCTTAAGGAAGTCAAAAAAGAAGCCAAAATCATCAGTCTTGCCATTGATTACAATTTTGAGCAAGTATTGACCAAGGCTGTTTATGATTTTTTGGAAAAACGAAATGGTAGCTCATCAAATGGTGCCGGTAGCTACCTTAATTCCTTCTGGAGCTCGGCTATTGTTTCAGTAATTTCCAAATGGGTCAAGGATGGCATGAAGACCCCAGCAGAAAAGATTGCTAAGCTCGGCCTTCCCCTTTTTCCACATAAGAAGAAGTAGTAATCGCTAAGAGGTGGTTGTTCAGTAAGCTGTCATTGTGTCTAATTAGCCCATAAAGTATAAAAGAAGGATGAGGTAAGAAGTGATACTTATAGCAAAGCAGTGTATTGAAAGGAAGATATGATAAATCGACTAATAAGGAAACCCATTTTAAGTTGTTCGCTGATTTTTATCGTCTGCTCTCTAACTAGGCTCTTTGAATATTTCTATATGAGGACGGATGAAACTTTCTTATCTGAGAACTTTTTACATAAGCTTTTTGGAATACTTTTATTGTGGGGAATTCTTTCAATTAGCAAATTAAGATGGAAAGATATTGGTTTCACTTCTGACGGCATCGTGAGTGGTATAGGGAAGGGGCTACTTTTTGGCTTAGTATGCTCCATCTTTGCATATGCCATTGAAAGTTTTACCCTCTTTTTTCTTCATGGCAATGTTCACTTATCCTTTTATGCCAGTAGTTTTTCCTTAACAAACGAAAAAGGATCACAAGCAGGCATCTTATTTATCATGTTAAGTGTGTTGTTTAACCTGATAAATGTGTGGATGGAAGAAGGAGTTTTTCGCGGCCTTTTCACAAAAATTCTTGAAGGGATTTCTTACCGCAAGAGTCTATTCTTTATAGCCTTCCTATTTGGAATATGGCATTTGGCAATGCCCTTAAGAGATTATCTTCAAGGAGAATCGTCACTCTTAAGTCTTATTGTTATGGGATTTGGCTATGTTATCCTAGCGGGAATGATGAGTATCAAATGGTCTTTACTTTACAAAATGACAGATTCCTTGTGGCTAGGACTAGGAGATCATCTTTTCAACAATCTTGCTTCAAATCTTGTCCATGTGGTTTCTAATTCTGAAGTGGATAGTTTGCAGATTGTGAGAATACTGCTGTGGCAGTTGTTGTCGTTTGCTATAGTGTTATGGGTTTATCAAAAACTAAAAAGAAAAACTGATAGTCAATCCCTTGCTACTACAACTAATAGGAGGTTCAGTATGCCAATTTATGAATTTTGTGCAGAGAATGTCACTCTCTTAGAAAAAGCCTTTAAAGCTGGTGCTCAACGCGTGGAGTTGTGTGATAATCTGGCTGTCGGAGGCACGACGCCTTCTTATGGTGTCATAAAGGCAGCCGTTGAGTTGGCCAAGGATTATCAGGCTAAAGTGATTGTAATGATCCGTCCACGAGGAGGCGACTTTGTCTATAGCCAGCAGGAATTGGCTATCATGCTAGAAGATATCAAGTGCGCGCGTGACTTGGGTGTTGATGGCTTTGCACTTGGTGCTTTGACTTCAGAAAACCAACTTGATACAGAAGCTCTTAAGACCTTGCTAGATGCCAGTCGAGGCTTAGAGGTTACCATGCACATGGCCTTTGACCAGATTCCTAAGGCAGACCAGTCTAGTGCTATCCAGTGGCTTAAGGACAACGGTGTGACGCGTCTTCTCACCCGTGCTGGGACTCCCGAGACTGATTTAGAATCACGCTTGAAACGTTATGCAGAATTAGTTGGGCTAGCAGAAGGTCAGTTGGAGATTTTAGCCGGTGGAGGTATCTCCTTGGATAATCGTGACCAATTTCTTGACATATCTGGTCTTGACCAAGTTCATGGAACACGTGTCGTCTTTTAGATATACATTGGAACCAGTGACTTAGCTCGGTTCCTTTTTGTTTTTTGCCATGGAAAGGCACTTTGCTTTTCTAGTCATTCTTTGATAAGCTATTACTATAGCATTAAAAAAATTGGGGGATGTATGTTAGATAATTTGTTAAAAAAGAACCCTGTCTTGGGTGTCATTCTTTATCCGTTATTAGGGTTAGGAGCTATTTGGCTTGGTCACTATTACTCACAGAGCCTTTCACTATTGGAAAAAACGGGTGGTCAGCTTAAGGTTAATACTTTTGTTTACATTGCCTATCAATTAGGTGGGATCAAACTCGTCATGGGTTTCTTTATTCTTTTAGCGCTTTTCTTTTTCTATCTGGGCTATACTTACTTTAAAAAACTTGGCAATACTCAGAAATAAGGACCAAGTTTATATACCAACTGCGGCTGCTTGCTTGCAGTTTTTTCTTTTCTAACGGGTCAACAAGAATGCCTATTTTATGCTAAAATGAAACTATTACATTTCAAAAAGGAGATGAGATGAAAGCAGAAGAATGGTTAACCTATTTTGTAAAGATTTATGGACGTCGCCCAAAGATGACAGAGGTTGACGAGGCGATACAAAATGGCAGTCTCTTGGCCAATCGAGCAGAGGTAGAGAGCTTATTGTTGGCATCTAAGAAAAGCTTTTGGCAAACCTTAAGTCAGTCTATTGTGACTCATAAGGTCGCAGCGTCAGTCCTTGCAGTTTCTTGTATGACGCTTCTTGGTGGTGGTGCTATTTTTGCTTGGCATTCTCATCATTCACAAGCTCAACAGACGTCATCCCTTGCGGTAGCTTCGTCAAGTAGTCAGAGTGGTCAAACGTCTTCCTCAGACAAGTCCAAGCAATCGAGTTCTAAAGCTTCTGAGTCGTCTTCAAGTTCTAGTTCTCAAAGTCAGAGTGCTTCATCGGAGGCTAAAACGCCTGCTATGGATGTGGAAGCCATTCGAAATGGTGATTTTTCAAGCATCGAAGGTGACTGGGTTTCTGACGGTGGTCATGTTGTGACCATTACCAAGTCAGGGCTCACAAAGTCTGAAGAGACAGGAAGTACTGATGGCAAGACTGTTGTTAAAGATTTCAACGGTCAGCCAATGTTTTATTTTGCGGACAATGGTCCAGGACATGGGGTCAATCCTTTTGTGCCTGTGCCGGCCAACCAAGCGGCACCGTCTCCGGATAATTCTGTCAAAGACACAGATCGTCTGGTTCAAATTCCAGAATCTGGAGGACCAGGCGTCGTTTACACATCCTATTACAGAGTGAAAAGCAAGAGCCAATCCAGTCAGACTAGTCAAACCAATACAACAGCCCTTTGGAATAGTGACAAGGCCGCCAAGCTTGCTAGTTACATGGTAGAGTTTGGGCACAAGATGAATCAAGAAAGTTATAGAAGGCTAACACCTAACGGAAGTGATGATTTCTTTGGTGCCATGTCTTTTGCCAAAAATAACCGCATCATTGTAGGTGAAAAGACAGAACAAAATGCCCCAATGACCAACCAACAAAAGGTAGACGTTGCCTTTTCCGAAGATGGTACAGGGACAGCGGACTATCTCATCGTGGACAGTTACGGGTATTCGGGTTCTGCCATGATACTCTACCATTTCACCATCCATAAGGGTCAACCAGTAGTCCTAGTTTCCATGCAAAATCAGGGAAATCCTGAAAACATGTATTACATGTACCCCACCAATAATAAGGATATCCAAGAAGCCTTTGCCAATATTGTGAATGACAAGTAAAGGTTTGGGAGACTAGAAAAACTTTATCTTCAATCTAAAGCCTTGGCAATAAGGCTTTTTCTTGTGGAAAAAGTATCTTGAGAATGAGTAGTCAGTAAAATCTGGTATAATGAAGCCAAGGAGGCGCCTATGAAATATTTGAAAAAACAGACGCTAATGCTTCTATCTATCGCTAGCCTATTACTCGTTAGTTTAGCAGTTTTTGCACATATCCACAAAAAGGAGGAAAAACCAAGCTACTCCAACCTTAATAGCAAGGCCAGTCTCAATGAGGTGCGTTCCATTCTCTCGAAACATTTGGACAAGGGGAGTGTGGATAACTTTATCAATCTGGTTAGGGATTACAATGATACCGTGGGTCCTGTTGGACTTTCTGGGGATTTTGCGCCATTCACCAAAACCGACTATGATGTGGAAAAAATCAGTAGCCTGTGGACAGCCAAGCATGGTGACTTTATCGGCACCAACTGTCGTATCAACACCTATACGCTACTGAAAGGCAAAATTAAGATTCCACAGGTCAAGAGTGATAGTGAGCTCCTTTTCCAAGATAAGGACGCGACTGACAAGGGCAAGCTCTTTGATGCCAAGGATCAGGAAAATTTTGGGATTCTTTTTTCAAGGGTCAAGACTGACGCCACCCAAGATGTCAAGGTTCACGCCAAGCATATGGAGGATTACTACAAGCAATTCACCTTTGATGACAAGGCACGCATGCTGTCGGTCGTTGTTCATGATAATCTGGATGGAGATTCTCTTTTTGTCGGTCACGTCGGCGTCTTAGTTCCTACGACAGATGGTTACTTATTTGTCGAAAAATTGACTTTCGAAGAGCCCTACCAAGCCATAAAATTTGCCAGCAAGAAAGACTGCTATAAGTATCTCACAACCAAGTACAAGGACTATACCGGACCAGGTCTAGCCAAACCCTTTATCATGGACAATGACAAATGGGTGGATATGGACTAGCTTAAGGTGAGAAGAAGGTTTTGAATAGGCAAGAAAAAGGAAGCAAGATATGAAAAGAAAACAAGCCTTGTTGATTTATCTAGTGGGGACCCTTGGACAGATCTTACTGGTCAGTCTCCTTGTTTGGCTGCTAAGAGTAGGAGGAGTTAGGGTTGATTATGGAACTCCAATTGGCCTCTTTACCCTTATCTTAGGTGGGTTGTCATCAGCTATTTGGGGAGGCTATGTTAGCATCCGCTATCATCACTCCAGTGTTAAACAGCTTGTCAGAGATTTTTTCCAAGTCAAACAGCCTCTCAGTAACTATCTCTTTGTCCTCATTTTTCTAGGTTTGGATTTTTTACCACTGGTCTTGAGTGGAGGGATGATTATTCAGGCTTGGTATCTCCCCATTGTGTTATTTTGTAAATCCCTTGTCTTTGGTGGTATCGAAGAAATCGGTTGGCGCTATTTTTTCCAGCCCGCTTTGCAAGAAAAGTTAACCTATCTAGTGTCCACGATCTTTACTTTTTTAGCTTGGTCACTATGGCATATCATCTATTTTTACATTGATGGGTCTCTGGCTACGATTCAGTTATTGCCTTTCTTGCTAGGCTTATTAAGCAATTGTTTCATCTTATCCTCTATTTATACCAAGACCGGAAGTCTTTGGCTTTGTGTGATGACCCATGCACTAGTCAATGCTTTATCGCAACTGTCATCAGCGGAGAGCCTTTGGTTATCCCTTGTGATTAAGGTGTTGATAATTCTTCTTGCCATGAAAATTGCAAGTACCAGTATGGAAAAAGTGAAATCCTAAGCTAGCTTGATTTTCATTGTTTCAGTTAGTTATAATTCCCAAGAGTAGTTCAATGACTGCTCTTTTTTTCCACTCAAATGACCTTGCCCATCTTTTTGAGGCATGTTATACTAGAAGAGTATTGTCAAAATTTTCTGACATTACAGGTGGAAAGGAGGTGCTAATGCCTTTTAAAAAAACAAAACACCTTGTTTTTTCCCGCTACTTAAGCCTGCTCTGTTTGTTGCTAGTTTTACTAGTAGCGTCAGTTTTTATAGCAGTGTCTTTAGGGGCGGTCACTATAGATATAGGTGATACCTATGGTGTCATCTTCAGTAAATTGGGGCTTCCGATGGCCAGTCATACCATAGCCAAGCCACTTGAAGCTATTATCTGGAATATGCGAGTTCCTAGGGTACTCCTGGGGTTAATAGTTGGTGCAGGCCTTTCCATGTCTGGGAGTGTCATGCAGTCAACCGTTAATAATCCGATTGCCGAACCCTATATTTTGGGAATCTCGGCAGGGGCAACGTTTGGAGCAACCTTGGCCATCATTTTAGGCCTTAAGGCTGTGGTAGGCTTGGGTGCCTTTGTGGGGGCTATCCTAGCGACGATTCTTGTCCTAATCATTGCCTCTATGCAGGGGAGAGTGACCACATCTGGCCTGATTTTATCTGGAACGGTTGTCAACGCCCTCTTCATTGCCTTTGCCAATTTTATAATCTCTATTGGAGCGACAGCAGACAGTGTCATGACCATTAAGTTTTGGACCATGGGTTCATTGACAGGAACATCTTGGCCAGATTTGATGCTTCCAGCAGTAGTGGTTGGTTTGGCCTTTCTCTTTTTCTCAACTCAGTATCGTGTCTTCAATGCCATGATGATGGGAGATGAAGCAGCTTTGACTTTAGGGATTCCACTTAAACTCTATTGGTATCTTTATATCGCCATCGTTGCGATCATAACGGCCGTCTTGGTTTCTAGTTGTGGTATTATTGGCTTTGTGGGCTTGATTACCCCCCATATTGCTAGAAGTTTAGTCGGGACTAATTATCGTAAGCTTTTTCCAGTAGCAACTCTCCTAGGTTCCTTGTTTGTGGTTTGGGCAGATGTCTTGGCTAGAATCCTCGTTAAAAATGCGGAGTTACCTATCGGTATCTTTACAGCCTTGGTTGGCGCACCTTTCTTTATTTATATTGTGACTAAAAATCGTAGGAAGGTGGTTTAGACTTATGGATGTAAAGTGTAAGGATATTCATTATTCGATTGGAGAGAAAAAAAAATCCTAAATGGAGTCTCCCTAAAGGTCGAAGGTGGACAATTCCAGACCATACTAGGACCAAATGGGAGTGGGAAATCAACCTTGCTAAAAACCATTTATCGCCAGTTGAAACCAGATAGCGGTCAGATTTTACTTGATGGTAAAAGCCTAGATCAGGTAAGCCTAAAGGAAACTGCAAAAGAAATGGCTGTTGTGACACAGTTTAACACCCTTCAATTTGATTGCACGGTGGAAGAAATTGTCATGCTTGGCCGAACGCCCCATCTTTCCTTTCTACAAAAAGAATCGGAGCGGGACCACTGGCTCGTCCAGGATGCCCTAGACAAGGTTGGTATGTCTGAAAAGAAGACACGCTATTATTCGTCCTTATCAGGTGGCGAAAAACAAAGAGTTATCCTAGCGCGTGCTTTGGCTCAGGAACCCAAACTTCTTTTATTGGATGAGCCTACCAACCATTTGGATATTAAGTATCAGTTGGAGATGTTGGCCTTGGTCAAGGAACTCGGCATTAATGTTCTCGCAGTTCTCCACGATATTCAATTGGCCTGTCGTTTTTCAGATTATATTTACTTAATGAAAGGGGGTGAGATTGTTGCCCAAGGTGTCCCAAGGGATGCCGTAACCCCACAATCCTTGCAGGCAGTTTATGATGTTCAGAGTCGTATTACCTGGACGGATGACCAGCAGGCAATGATTCAGTATTTATAAGCCTAGGAAAGGAAGGCCTTATGAACAAGAAAACTTTTGGTATCGCATTAATCGCTGCAGCAGTCCTCACATTGACAGCATGCAGTTCTACATATAAAAACAGCACATCATCGTCATCAGCAGCAAAAGAAACGGTGAAAAAGACTAACTCAGAAACCCAGTATCCTTTGACCGTCAAAACATATGACGATCAAGGAACTGAGCTAGATCAAGTCTTCAAAAAGGCACCAGAAAAGGTTATCACAAACAACCTTTCATCAACGGAAATCTTGATTGAGCTTGGTTTAAAAGACAAGATTGTCGGTATGCTTAACCCTGACAATGAAGTAACCGATAAATATAAGGAAGACATTGCCTCAATCCCACATATCGGTGATAAGAAGACCATCTCTCAAGAAGCCATCTTGGCTTACGGACCTGATGCCCTTATTGGTCGTAACATGATGTTCTCAGACAAATCAATGGGAACCATCAGCACGTGGAACAGCAACGACATTCCCGTCTATACGCAAAAAGCTTCTGTTTCAACAACCAAACAAGATTTGAATAATATCATCGAAGATGTTAAAAATATTGGTGACATTTTCAACGTTCAAGACAAGGCAGACAAGTATGCAGGACAACTCCAAAAGCGTATCGACGCCGTTAAAAAGAAAAACAAGTCTTCTGACAAAGACTTGAAGAAGGCTCTGATCATGTGTGCCTACAACGATGAGACCTTTGGAACTTACAAATCTGCCCTTCAAGAAAGTATGCTTAATCAGCTTGGCTATACCAATGTTGCGACAGGAACATCAGATTTGACTCTGGAAAATCTCGTGTCAATGGAACCAGAATTGATTATCTATGTAACCAGTGACCGTAATAAGGCCATGGACAAGGAAGCAACAGACAAGATGGAAAAGAACGCTGTTCTTGAAAATGTTCCAGCCGTTAAAAACAAGAAAATCATGACTATTTCTTATGATGAGCTTATGGATTACGGTCCATCTGTGATTGATTCTCTTGAAAAGGTTAATGACTTTGTTAATAAATAAAGACTTTGTCTGCCATGACATTCAGGTTACGGTTGCCCTTCCTGAGTCTTATGATTTCAAGAAGGCTTATCCAGTTGTTTTTTTGAACGATGGGCAGCTTGAGTATCTGGGAAAAATCGCAGATTCTGTTATCCTGGTTGGGCTTGAACCTCAGAATCGCTTGGATGATTTTACGCCTTGGCAGGCTCAGGCTCTGAGACCTGGAAGCCCTGATTTTGGCGGTAAGCTAGCCAGCTATCATGACCATCTATTTGGCCATATTTTCAAAAGCATCGCACAAGAGTTTCGACTGGATGAAAGTCGCATGGCTTACGGAGGCTATTCGCTGGGTGGTTTGGCTGCTATTTCCAGTCTTTATAGCAGTGATAAGATGCCTTTGATCTTCTCCATTTGTGGATCCTTCTGGTATCCAAATTTTGTAGCTTACTGCAAAGCCCACCAGCCCATCAATAAGTCTTGCTCGGTCTATTTACGTAACGGTTTGACCGAGGGGGCTAATCATAAGAATAGATTGGCCAAAGCTCCTAGTTATGCCAAAGAAGTGCATGAACTTATCAAAAAACAGAGCGTGTCTACTTATTCAGCATTTGACCCCTACGGACATCATGACCATCTCCAAAAAAGATATGACGCTTTTTCGGATTGGTTGATTGAGCAGTGGAAGCTTTAGTTTTAACATGGTGTAAGAAAGAGCACTAGACAGACTAAAAAAGTAGTGAAGAAAATTCCGACGATGGAATCTCTTCACTACTTTTTGTTATGCTCGAAAACTACCATCACAGTTGATGCTTCCGAAAAGTTTTTAGACATGAATCAAAAGACGCCTTAACTCTGTATATTAAAGGTAATTTATTTACCTTTGACTTATATCCTAACTTCAAAAAGGACAGGACTATTATTGTTGCTGATGCAGTAACTTATATAATTTAAAACTTTTTTGTTGGAGAAGTAGAAGGGAAAAAACTATACTTTGGTGCCTGAGAATACTTCGATATGGTTCCCTAGTATTTTTATATCTACTGGAAGATTATCCGATTTGTCTCCATCAACATCTGACTCTAACTCAACCTCTGAAGAAATCCTAATATTACGCGCTTTGATATATTCGATATTATCGTTACCTACTAGATCCCCTTTTAACAAATCTGGGATAGTCGATAATTTAGAAATGATGGATGCATCTTTTAAAATCAAGATATTTCCATGTCCATCTGTATTTTCATCAAATAGTTTTTTGTCTGCATAGTAATTAGATAGAAGAACTAAGACCTGACTAGCTTCACCTTCATAATTGCCATTTTCGCTTTCAATACGAACATTAAATACATCGTCTTCTACAACGGACTTCATCGTATTGATTGCATATGCAAAGATACCGTACTTTGTTTTATCTTCAATATCAACGTTATGAATAGCTTCTGGTAAAGATCCAACACTAAAAATATAGCCAAAATAATTTTGATTAGCTTTTCCAACATCAATGGTTTTAGTAAAATTGAAGTCAAGTTCTTCAATCGCTTGATCAATACTTTGGTTGATTTCTAATAGCTTAGTGATTAAATTACCAGTTCCACCAGGAATAATCCCAAGTTTTGGGATGTGATTTTTTTCAGCAATCCCTGAAATAACCTCATTTACAGTACCGTCTCCACCAAAAACAATTACTGCATCATATTTTTCTTTAGAGGCTTTTTCAGCAAATTGAGTTGCATCTTTGGCTTTTTGCGTAATCTTAGTTTCAACATAATCAAAATACTCTTTAGCCTTATTCTCCAAGATCTCTTTATAATCTAATGCTGTTTCTCCTCCAGAAGTTGGATTAATAATTATCATTACTTTTTTCATTGCTATTTTCTCCTATGGACTACTAGTGACAATACTTTTTCAACGGTTTCTTATGCTTATCAAATTAATATCTCACATTACTTGTTGTTATTTGGGGATTCTTTTTACTTATCCTTTTCTATTTGTTGAAGATCATCATCGTTTTTTTATATTGAATGATGTAGTCGACTAATTCTTTTTTTCAGTTAATCTATCATTTGTTAATTGTGAAACCTGAATCGAGATATTTTTTTCAAAACCATATTCATTTTTGTTTGTTAATGATACCTTGTAACTCAGCTTCTGAAAGATATTTACCTGAAATGGTTAGCTTTTAGTGTATTATTTTTCTTTACTATATTTCTTTTTTTCAAAATAGTATGGTTTTCAAATTGATCAGATAGATAATTATTGATAGACTCATTGATTAGCGTATCTCTAACTAAGGTAGTTGCAGAAGCTAAACTTGGAATAATAAGAACAAGCGAGACTAGAATTAATATTTTTCTCATTTTAGAGGCTTCACGATTATGTTTAACATAAGGATTATTAACCATCATCACATTAGTGCCAATATATGTAGCAATCATAATAAAACTGCAGTTAATGGAGAACAAATATGACGCCCCTATCATATACTCAAGATTTCCTGTGGCAATAGAATACCCCACGGTACAAACAGGTGGCATAAGAGCAGTTGCAATGGCGACACCAGGAACAATGTTATTAGCTTCTTTCTTTCGTGCTCCAATAATGCCGGCTAATCCACCGACGAATGCTATTACAACGTCCCAAATTGTGGGCGAAGTTCTAGCAATAATTTCCGTACTTGCATAAGAAATGGGCGAAATTAAAAAATAAAGTGTAGAGGCTAAGAGGCTTACTGCAACTTGAATAAAAAGAACTTTAAACGATTTTTTGAGAAGTTTTGTATCTAATATTGCTAACGCAAAACCTACTCCAAGGATAGGTGTCATCAATGGAGAAATCAACATTGCCCCTATAATTGTTGGAATAGAATTCATATTCAAACCAATAGATGCAATCAATATCGCACACAATAAAGTGGTTAAGTCACTTTTTGATAAATCTAAATCCTCATAGATTTTGTCCCTAAATTCTATGAGAGAATAAAGTTTACCATCCTTCAAAACTTTTTCCATAACAGTACTCCCTCTTTGTTAGTATAGTCAACTTTTTAAGCTCACTCTTTGACGACGTATCTAAATCATTGGTCATTATTATTGTAACTTCTTTACGTGGGCGTGTTTTATATTCTACATTCAATTTGTAATCAATTCACTACTCCATATTAATTTTTAAACTCCTACTGAAAGTGATGCAGTGTTTGGTGTATTATTTATACTATTTTTGTTAGATACTTACTATTTAAAGAAAAAAATGTGTAAGGGTTTACATGTCTCAATTATACATTTTATTTTTTTACTTTCGTCACTCGAACGTCTTAGGGCTATTTTTCTTTTTGTGGCTAAAATGTTAATCAATCATATGAATGTAGCAGTTTAATCAAACTTTTAATTCATAAATCAATCCATTTAGAGGAAGTCCTAATAATAGTAGAAGTATGTAGACTTTTAACAAAAAAATGAGATAAGAGAAATTGTAAAAACCATACAAGCGATTGCAAAATCCCAGGATGGTTTTTCATGTCTATTTTTGTGTAAGCGCAAACATTTTCATTGACTTATCAATTTGATTAACATATACTGTTATTAACAGGTATATACTAACATTAATCTTATGATTGTTAAGATTAATATAAAAAATGTTTTAGCTAAAATGTAACTCTTTAGATGGTTTGATTTTCCAAACAATCTAACTTTCCTCTATTTAGAAAGGGGGAGACATTATGCTTTGGGCTATTATTGTCGGAGGCTTTATAGGTTTTATTGCTGGTGGAATCACTAAAAAGGGAGGTTCCATGGGAATAATTGCCAATATCTTTGCAGGTTTAATTGGTTCATCTGTTGGACAGTCACTCTTCGGTTCTTGGGGACCTAGACTAGCTGGAATGGCCTTAATTCCATCAATTTTAGGGGCAGTTATTGTTGTTGCAGTAGTATCATTTTTCTTAGGAAAAAAAGAATAATTTTCAATATTTCGAAATGGAGGAACATACTATGTCAGTAGAAGAAAAACTTAACCAAGCTAAAGGCGCTATTAAAGAAGGTTTCGGAAAAGTAACTGGTGATAAAAAAACAGAAAAAGAGGGTGCTGCTGAAAAAGCAGTCTCAAAAGTGAAAGAAGTTGCCGAAGATGCCAAAGATGCTGTTGAAGGAGCTATCGAAGGTGTGAAAAATATGATTAAAAAGGACGATAAATAATTAAATAGTCAATTGATTTTTTTCACATAAAAGCTACAAAAAGCTACTCTACAAAAAAATAGAGTTGTCATATTCTACTCCTAATTACTCAATTATAAGATTACTTTCAAAATAACTACAAATCGATATTCTTATAATATTATTCAGTTGAAAAAAATTAACTTTCTTTAGATTAATTCAAATTCCTTTTTAACTCCATATACATATTCTTTCTAATAGTAAAAGCACTCTAATTTCTATAGTTTTATCCAAGCTATAGACGCTAGAGTGATTTTTTTATAACATTTTGAAGAATTATTTAATGATTAGGGAAGATTTGTATTTATCTAGTGTCTATAAAAAAATCAGCAAAGTATAAGTGCTGACGTCATCTCGAATAGGGAATGGCAAACGTTTGCATTACTTGTGAATATTTTCACTACAAAAATATCACATTTTCAGTGAATTACTTGATTTTCATAAGTATTAGTTTTATAATTAAAGCATAGAAAGCGCTTTCAAAAACATCTCCGAGTTTTTGTCCTACTTGAAGTGGTTCGGCTAACAGCCGACTTCCATTCTAGAAAGGAGTATTGTTTTGAGTCAATGTGATATTCTCATTATAGGGGCAGGTCCTGGTGGTTATGTTGCTGCTGAAGAAGCTGCCCGTTTAGGTAAAAAGGTAACTGTCATTGAGAAAAACTCCATAGGTGGCACCTGTTTGAACGTTGGCTGTATCCCATCCAAAGCCTATCTTGAACATGCCCATTGGCTATTAGCTGCTAAAGAAGCCTCTCAGTATGGAGTGACAGTTTTAAATGATAATCTTGATTTTCAAAAACTTGTTGCTCGCAAAGATCAAGTCGTAGCAACACTACAGTCTGGTATTCAATCAAGTTTTAAACAATTAGGTATCACCTATATTGAAGGTGAGGCAGCTTATATTTCTGATAAAACCTTCCAAGTTAATGGTGAAAGAGTCTCAGGTAAGTCTGTTATTTTGGCGACAGGGAGTCATCCATTTATTCCTCCTATTCCTGGTATTAACGATGTTGACTACTTGACAACAGATAACTTTTTCAACTTAAAGGAACTTCCTCAACGTTTGGTTATCATTGGTGGAGGTATTATTTCCGTTGAGTTAGCTTTTGCCATGGCTCCACTTGGTGTGGATGTGACAGTGATAGAGGTTGCACCAACAATTTTAGCAACTGAAGATGACGAAGCACGTTCCATTATTAGAGAAAAGATGGAACAACTTGGAATTACTATTCTGGAGGGAGTTAGCATAGATAGGGTTAAAGAAAATGCTGTAATTTTAGCAGAAGGCAAGTCCTACTCTTATGATAACTTACTTGTAGCAACAGGACGTAAGCCAAATATTGAGTTAGCCCAAATGATGGGCTTGGAGCTGACTGAAAAAGGTTTTATAAAGGTAGATAGTTATTACGAGTCATCTCAATCAGGTGTTTATGCGATTGGGGATTTGATTCCTGGATATATGTTAGCTCATGTTGCTAGTAGCGAGGGAATCAAAGCTGTTCGAGCCATTTGTCGTCAGGCTGAGGAACCGGTGGATAATTCAAGTGTTCCACGGTCACTCTTTACAACGCCAGAGATTGCTTCTTTTGGCTTGTCAGAAGAGGAGGCGGTACAACAAGGATATGATATATCAGTTGGTCAACTTCCTTATGTTTATAATGGTCGAGCAATTGCGTCTAATTCAGCAAAAGGTTTTGTTAAAATTGTCTCTGAAAAACGCTATCACCTACTATTAGGTGCCGTTATCGTTGGCCCACATGCAACTGATATTTTACAATCCTTGATTGTCTTGAAAGATGCTGAAGGAACACTTGATCAGCTTGATAAGACTATTTTTGCACATCCAACAATTTCTGAGTTGGTTCAGGAAGTTGCAAGACTGATTTTAAGGTCCTAAGCTCGATAGATAGGTTTAGTGTAGTCATTTTCATTTTTTCAAATTTATATATATGTCAATAATATTTGTTTTTTTATAAAGTTCTCTATAGAAGGAGGAAACAATATGACACATTATCAAGAATTGCCACAAGCCCTAATGAAAGAAAAACATCAGGGACAAACCTTAACCAAGGAAGAAGTTAAGGTTCAAACTGCCCATGATCTTGGTGTGGAAAATGTTTCAAAAGAAGAGGCTAAATCCATGTATAAGACTATGTGCGATATTCGAAATTTTGAAGAAAATGCACGACATTTCTTTTCAATCGGTCAAATTCCAGGATTTGTTCACCTTTACTCAGGGGAGGAGGCTATTGCGACTGGGGTATGTGCTAACCTGACTGATAAAGACTACATTACTAGCACACACCGAGGACATGGACACTGTGTGGCTAAAGGTGGAGACCTTAAAAAAATGATGGCTGAAATCTTTGGTAAGTCTACAGGGCTTGGTAAAGGTAAGGGTGGCTCTATGCATATCGCTGACTTGGATAAAGGAATCCTTGGTGCTAACGGTATGGTAGGTGGAGGCTTTGGTCTTGCGACTGGTGCTGCTATGCGTAACAAATATCTAAAGACTGATGATGTTGCTGTATGTTTCTTTGGTGACGGTGCTGCCAACGAAGGTAATTTTCATGAGTGCTTAAACATGGCTTCTATTTGGAATCTACCTGTGGTATTTGTAAATGAAAATAACCTTTTTGCAGAATCAACACCACAATGGTACTCATCAGGTTCACCAACAATTGCTGAACGTGCACAAGCTTACAATATGCCTGGAGTTCGCGTTAATGGTAAGGACTTATTTGCCGTTTATCAAGTGGCCAAAGAGGCCATTGAACGTGCGCGTCGTGGAGATGGTCCAACGTTAATTGAAGCTATTACTTATCGTAACCATGGCCATTTCGAAGGAGATGAGCAAAAATACAAAGCACCAGATGGAATCGAAAAAGAATGGGCAGATGTGGATGCCTTGGGAAGTATTTCGTGACCTTGTAACTGAAAAGGGTATCCTAAGCCAAGATGAATTGGATGAGATTGTTGCCCAATCACAAAAAGATGTTGAAGATGCAATCCACTTTGCTCAAGAGAGCCCAATTCCAAAAGAAGAAGCTCTCTACGAAGACGTATTTGCAGACTGATTGAGGAGGATTCATAATGACTAGAGAAACATTATTTATGAAAGCCATCAATGAAGGGCTCGATCAAGCCATGGAAAGAGACGAGCGAGTTGTTCTACTAGGAGAGGATATCGCAGGTGGTGTTAATGTTGAACACTTAGAAAATAATAACGAGGATGCCTGGGGCGGTGTCATGGGTATCACACGAGGATTGATGCCAAAATATGGCAGGGAACGTGTTATTGATACTCCGATTTCTGAGCACGGCTATTTATCAGCTTCGGTTGGGATGGCGCTTACGGGACTAAGGCCTGTACCAGAGTTGATGTTTAATGATTTTATTGGATTCTGTTTTGATGCCCTATTAGGACAGGCTTCTAAGATGCGTTACATGTTTGGCGGTAAAGCTAAAGTTCCCATGGTTGTTCGTACTATGCACGGGGCAGGTGCTTCAGCTGCTGCGCAACACTCTGGATCCTATTACGGTCTATTTGGATCGATTCCTGGTATTAAGGTGGTCGTTCCTGCTACCCCTTATGATGCCAAAGGATTACTCCTAGCATCAATAGAGGATGATAATGTAGTTATCTTTTCTGAAGACAAGACTTTATATGGATTAAAAGGGGAAGTGCCAGAAGAATACTATACTGTACCAATTGGTAAGGCTGCCGTTCGTAGAGAAGGTAAGGATTTAACAATTGTGACAATTGGTAAGATGTTGTATGTAGCCTATGAGGTCGCCGACCGCTTGGCAAAAGACAACATTTCTGTAGAAGTGATTGATCTTCGTACAGTTGCTCCATGGGATGAAGAAACAGTGTTAAATTCCGTGAAGAAAACTGGTCGTTTAATTATTGTGGATGAGGCCAACCCACATAACAATACTGCAACTGATATTGCATCTGTAGTTTCAGATAAAGCATTTGATTATCTTGATGGACCAGTGAAATGTGTTTGTGCACCAAATACTCCTGTTCCATTTGCGACAAACTTAGAACAAGCCTATATCCCGGATGCGGATAAGGTTTTGAAAGTAGCTGATGAATTGATTCAGGACTTGAAAGGATAGGAGGGCGCTTATGGCAACAGAAATTTTAATGCCCAAGCTCGGCCTAACCATGACTGAAGGACTCATTCAAAAGTGGTTGGTCCAAGTTGGTGATACAGTAACAAGTGGTCAGCCTTTATTGGAAATTAGTTCTGAAAAATTGACTAGTGAAGTCGAATCCCCTGCTTCTGGGGTTGTTCTAGACATTGTGCATGGTGAAGGTGCTACAGTTAAATGTAAAGAAGTTGTTGGATGGGTTGGCCAGGAAGGAGAAAATGTAGGAATCCAAGAAGCTCCTGCACAAGAGGAAGCTCCAACTGAAGTCGCTAAAGATCCAACACCGTCTAGTCCTAAATCTACTACAGCACCTATAGCTCGTACTAGTGGGGAACGAATTTTCATTACACCGGTGGCTCGTAAGATAGCTACTGAGAAAGGCTATGATATCTCCCTTATTAAAGGAACAGGTGGAAATGGTCGTATTACAAGACGTGATGTAGAATCTTACCAACCAAGTCTTGTTGCTGATAAGGTCGTTGAACCTCTAACACAAGCTATGGCCACAGGACAATACGGTGAGGGACTCGAAGGCATGCGTAAAATTATTGCCGAACGTATGATGAACAGTCTTCATTCTTCTGCTCAAGTGACACTCCATCGTAAGGCTGATTTAACTGAGCTTTTGAAATTCCGTAAAGAACTTAAGGCCAAGGTACATACTCCACTTGAAAATGGTGAACTAGGTATCACAACTCTATTAACTAAAGCAGTAACCAAAGCTTTGAGAGATTTTCCAGCTTTGAATGCTTGGTATGGTGGCGGAATTCATCAGATTCACGAACGCATTCATATTGGTATGGCAACAGCTTTGGATGATGGTTTGGTTGTTCCTGTGATTCAAGACGCAGACCGTATGACTTTAGCAGATCTTGGTCAAAGCATTAAGACTTTGGCTAATCAAGCTCGAAAAGGTACACTTGCATCTGACCTATATAGTGGTTCTACTTTCTCAATTACGAACCTAGGGGGGGCAGGTGTAGAATACTTCACACCAATCCTTAATTCCCCAGAGGTGGCAATCCTTGGTGTAGGAGCAACTCAACAAGCTTTAGCATTTAATGAGGAGGGAGAGGTTGTTCAAAAAGACTATCTTCCATTGAGTCTAAGCTTCGACCATCAAGTCATCGATGGCCTTCCAGCTGCTGAATTTTTAGCAAGAGTTGTTTCTTATCTTGAAGATCCTTATCTCCTTATCTTCTAACAGAAGTATCCATTTGTAAGATGCAATTGTGGACGAATAGGACTTACTAGAGGTATAAAAGTAAAGTAATTGTTGATGTTCCGCAACCTAGTATGAAGAGAAGACTAAATTAGTCTTCTCTTTGTGTTTTGCTAGGGTTGAGACATTAGATTTGATTAAGGAGTTTTTTATTAAATTTCCTAATCACTCTTAGTGACAACATACACAACCCATTTGTAATTTTGCTTTTCTTCAATCTTTGAAAAGCCAATGCTTGTTAACAACTGCATCAATTCATGGCTTGTCCCATAATCTGTCATATGATAGTTTATTTTTTCTTTTTCGGAAGCAATAATCAAAGTGGAAGGATTAGACATGACTCTATAGATTTCCTGAAAACTCTGTTTTAAATCCTCCCAGAAAATATGTGTCTGGATGGCAAATACCAAATCAAAATCATTATTTTGGTAGGGAAGGTTTGCTACATTGCCAATCCTCAGCTTAACACTTCCGTTTTCTATAGCATCTGAATGAATTCGTCTAGCAGTTTGATAAGACTCCTTAGAGATATCAATACCATGAATGTCAAGATTTTTACCTAAAGCAAGAAGATTCTTAATAGTGCTGCCACCGCCATAGCCGATTTCTAAAATCCGACTATTGTTGGGGATAGTGGTTTGTTTGATTGCCCAAAGGCTGAGTTCCTTGAAATAGGACGACCAGATGTTGGTAATCAATCGACCGACAAGGCCACTCGGTTTTCTAGATTGCTTTATAAGATATTGAATGAGCATGTTCTCTCCCATTTTTGAAAATAAAATTTGAAATATAGATGATTAAAATTCAAACTTTATTATAGAGAAAGCTAGTAAGAATAGCAAGAAAAAATGAAATATATGCTCATTTATTTCAAACTTATGCTACAATTGGTAGTAACAGAGGTGTTCACATGAATCAATATCAAAAGACGACTGAGAAAAAGAAGCAAGCGATTATTCAAGCAGCCTTACAATTATTTAAAGAAAAAGGTTTTAAGGAAACGAGTATAAAATCTATTGCAGAGGTAGCAGAAGTATCACCAGTTTCTATCTACAATTATTTCGGGGGCAAAGATAATTTGGTAGCTCTCTGTGTTAATGACTTGTTTGAAGAAATAGCCCAACAAGCTGAGGATATTTTAAACAGCAATCTAGATTTTAAAACAAAATTAGACCATGCTTTTGCCCTATGTCAGGAGAAAATGAGTCAGCAAATCTCGGACTATTTTCAAGATAAAATGGTGAAAGAACCTACTTTTTCAACTCTCTTAGCGAAAGCGATCACTGCAAAAAAACGTGATATCTATTGTGCTTATATTGAGCTAGGAAAAGAAGAGGGCCTTATTGCTAAAGACCTATCGACAGAGCTTGTCCTAAATGTCATGGATGCTCTTAATGGTATGGGAAATCAGTTAGACCACAGTGACAATTTAGAGACAGAGGTTGAGCAAATTCATCAGATTTTTTTGTATGGTATTTTTGGAAAAAAATGAGTCTAGCTTTCATGTCTTGTCCATCAATCCCAATCAGTTGTATATTCTCATGCATGGGTGTAAAATCTACTATATAAAGATAAAGAGGAAGTAGTAATGGAATTAAAAGATTTTACAGAACAAGAACAAAAGCAAATCGAAAAAGGTTTGAGTACAGCTGAGATTTCTGACAAGGAAGCGGCTAAGAAGTTGCTCGCTCTCGTACCGCAAGAATGGATTAAACGTATTCCTTTCTTTGTCAGAGGGCATGCGACGACCAAGACGGTGGAGCGTGTAGCCAAGCAATACCCTGAACTCTACGCAGTAGCTAAACGCCAAGGGGACCTTCCTGAAAAAGAAGGCCAAGAGCTACGTAAAATCATGACAGCTATCTCTGAAGAAAAAAATGAACAAACACAAGATTAAGTAAGATTTATAAAGATTGTGAACAATACCATCTTTGAGTCGATGCGGATTAAGGTGAGATCTATCTGATTTATTATCCCGTAACGGAGGAAAAAAATGAGCAAATTTATTTCAAAAAAATCAGTCGCTATCTGGTATGCACTGACTGCCCTCCTTGCTACATTTATAGTAGGGCAAGTTATCCTTTGGTGTTTCCCAGATGGAAAGAGCACAGGTGACTCTCTACTGTTTATCCTAATGAACTGTATTCCCCTGATTATGGCGGCTATCTTTTCTCTTGTGTTGAGTGAAGTCAAATCTTTGGGCGATTTTTTCAAAAAGGTCTTTCTTCAAAAAGAAAGTCACCTATCCTGGATCCTAGCTTTCATCATCCCCGTCATCTATTATGGGATTTCAATCCTGCTCATGAATGTTCGCTTTACTGGGAACTCCCTCTTAGCCTTCTTCCTATATCTCCCCTGGACCTTTTTATATGGCGGTCTGGAAGAAGTCGGTTGGCGTTGGTTTTTACAAGAACATCTTTACTTTAGTAAGCACTTTATAACTAAAATGATGGTTCTTTCCATTATCTGGTTCCTCTGGCATATCCCTATCTATCAACTACCTTGGATTACAGCAGGCTCGTCCAACTATCTCATCTTTTACCTGATGATTTTAGGGAATACCTTTCTTTTGGGAGCTCTTAAAGAGTACTCGAGAGGAGCTGTTCCTTGTATCCTCGCTCATATGCTGATCGATAGTCTGGCTGTCCTTATGCTGGTTCAGAGTTCACTCACTCAGATTGTCCTTCTTGTTATTTTCGAAATTCTAGTAGCCTTTTGGCTGGTGGCCATGAGAAAATCATAGAAATAGACTTCAAGCTCTCACCTGATTTAGGTGAGAGCTTTTCTTTCCTATCTGTTGACATAATGATATAGTGTCATTTTTAGGAGGTGACTCGTTTGGCTTCATCATCTAAAGACTAAAAAAGAAGGCCAAGAGTTGCGTGAAATCATGACAGCCATCTTTGAAGAAAAAATGAACAAACACAAGATTAAGTAATGTTGTATGAAAAGAGGTATAAGTCCGCAAACTTACACCTCTTTCTTATCTTTACTTCTTATTTGATTTGGATAGGCTGATGGCAACCATTGTCGCACACAGGAAAAATGCAGCTAGTAACCCTTTTGTAGTAGTCGTCATGAAAGGTTTATCAAAGACATAATAGTTATAGACAGCAAATCCCAGTCCAATAAGAGTTACAATAATCGACACAACAAATAGCGTCACCCATAATCTTCTTTGAGTCATCGTCAACCTCCTCTTTGTATCCGTTTTCTTTCTGCCTATAGTATAACATAAAAAACCTTAGCTAAATTCCATAGAGCGGTTCGGCTAAGGTTTTTCATTTTATTTCGTCAAGATAACCGTATCATTTGGATCGTGGTCATCATCTTCAATAGTCAGTTGATTACCATCGAGTTTATAGTGTTTGGTGTCGTCACCGATTGTTAGACTTTGATTGTCAGAGTTAACTGTCACAGGCTTGCTTTCCTTCTCGCCATCTGCCTCGTCCTCTTCCCAAGTTCCAGTATTTCCAGAGATGGTAAGAGTAATGCGATCATTTTCGTCAGTCCCTTTATAGGTGCCATCTAGCCCTTCAGTTTGTTTAGAGGCTTCAGAGCTTTGTGAAGATGAAACCTTACTTGAACTTTGTTGGGTGCTAGCAGAGCTTTCAGGTGTTTGAGCTTTCTGGTTTGAGCAGGCTGCTAAAAGACCAAGAACTGCCATAGAGGCAAGAGAAAGTGTGAGTTTTTTGGACAATGTCATAGGCTTGTCTCCTTTCTTTGATACCTTAAGTATAGCAAACGCTTACAAACAAACCAAGCAAAAAACCTTTTCTGAAAATACTTGAAAATTACTCTTTCGGATTCTTAAAAGCATAATATATTATCCCTATTTAAACTATGCTATACTGATAAAAAAGCAAGAAGGAAGGTTCCTAATGACAATTACTAATCCACGTCGCCAGTGCGAGCGACTTTGGGCAGCCAATAAGTATCTGGTGCTCAGCCATTCGAACAAGATTTACTTGGAAATCCGTAACTATCTCAAGAATGAAGAGGTTAGTTTGGATCAGGTTCAAGCCTACATTGATCAAGCACTTGACCTTCCTGAAAATCCTGGTCAAGTCGTCAATGCCTTCCAACATATCTGGGGGTATTTTAAGAAAGGCGACTGCCAGCGAAAAGGAAATGTTTATGTCCCAACTGGATAGCTATGCGGCAGGCCAAATTCCTCAGCATGGTTTGGTGGAATCCGTCAAAGAGCTCCTCAGCAAGTATCCTAATCGCTATCTGGAGGAGTCAACCTTAATTAATGGGGGTTCAAAATGAGACTGTGGCATCAAGAGTTGATTACAAAGCTACCTCGTCAGCAATTACTAGGACAGCACCGAGAATGTTGTGCCCTTCGTGGCAAGGGATGGCAACGCAAGCATGCTACGGTTAACTATGTTTTTGATTATTCTCCATATCGTCTGTTTAAATACCATGAGCTTATTATGCAAGAAATGACGAAACGTGGCTATCGTGTCAGCCCTGAGTGGTTAGACAAGGAGTATCGAGGCAAGCAGATGCCAGCCTACGACAAGCTTGAAGAGGAGACATTACCAGCCATCATTTATCCTGAGCATGATACCGCCTATTTACAGGAATGTCTGGACAATCTCAAGCAAAAAGGAATCATCATCTAAAGGAGTAAAACGATGCATTTATTTAAGTGGCTAGCACCTAAAAAGAAAGTAGCAGAAGGCCTTGTCATGCGTATATCGACGGCTGATCAGGTGGACTATACGACGATTATGGACCCAAGTGACAGTGATATTTGGGATGCCTTGGTGCAACTCCCAGTATCCTACGATAGTCTCTATCTCACCTATGGAGATAAAAAGTCAATGAGCTTTATCTTCGTTGAATACGAGGATGACCAGTATCGTTTGGAACACGATACACCTGAGCTAGGACTAGACTTGACCAATGTCGCTCGGGTATCTCAACAAGTTGCCAGAGACATCCTTATTCGCTTTTCAAAAGAGCACACAGTGATTTTGGACGACCATTGGAAGCAAGAGAAAGTCAGGTAGTCCGATGGCATACCTTACCCCAGAAGCCAGACCAAAACTGCGAAAATCCTTGTGCTTAATTATCGAAATCATTTGTCTGGTTCATTTTGCAATTATTGTCCCTCGTGACCGAGTCTTTACGCCTGAAAAATGGGCTCATACACCAGCTCCCATGCGAAACAAACTCATGTGGAGTTTTCACCGTCAGTATCAGCTTGAGGGCATGACGAGAGAAGAAGTGGAGAAGCTCTTGGGCAAGGGTGACGACCTTAAAGGAAGTGTTGAGTACAAGCTGAAGGACGATTGGATTGGTGGCTGGCGAGTTTACCATATTGACTATAATCAGGACCGTGTGATTCGTGCCAAAGAAACCTGGCAAGACTGGTAAGAATGAGCTTTCTCTTCCCCTAAAAGTAGTATAATGAAAATATAGAGGTATACGCTTTCAAAAGCTCAAAACTGTCTTTTGACTAGAAGAGGAGGACAAACTCATGACCCTATTTATATCTAAACTGATGAACGGTATTATGGAACTGCTCATAGTCTCTGTCATTCCTTTCATCACTTGGTTAATTTGGAGCAGGAAAAAGGTCGGTTTCTTTGACTGGATTGGGTTGAAGAAGGTTGAGAGTCAGAAGAAGAGGCGATTACTACTGACCATTTTGGGGATTAGTCTACTTTTTCTTCTTTTTTCAATTGTGGTCTTTAGTTGGTTTGACTCTAGCCAAACGGCCACAGCAGCTTTTTCTGGAAAGGGAATGGCAGCCCTTCCAGCTATCTTGGCCTATGCTATCTTAGGGACTGCCTTGCCAGAAGAAATCTTCTTTAGAGGTTTTCTATTAAAAAGGCTACAAGGAAAACTAGGATTCCTAGGGGCCAATCTGCTTCAGTCTCTCTTATTTGGCCTCATCCATGCACTTATGTTTATCCAATTAACTGGTTACCTAAAAGCTATGGCTATTATGACCTTTATCAGTCTCATCGCTTACATTTTTGGTGCTATCAATGAGAAAAAAGCAGGTGGCTCTATCCTTCCAAGTATCTTTATCCACGCCTTGGCCAATACGGTTGTAGGGCTTCTCTTTGCCTTCTCCCTCATTTAGATAAAGTTATATAGAAGAAAGTTATCATGGATGAATTAAAAGAAATCAAACTTAAAAATTATCAGTACTTAAATGAGGTTGCTATCAAGGGGGAGACGCTCTTCACGGGATCATCTCTCATGGAGCTTTTTCCCATTTGTGAAATCGCTAGGAGTAGAGGTGTAGATGACATCATCTACAATCGAGGCATCAGCGGCCTGAACACGGATGAATTTCTCCAGCATATCCATCCCCTGCTTTTGGATATGCAACCGAGCAAGGTGTTTATCAATATCGGTACCAATGACATGACCGAGGAGCCTTATGGAAATCAGTGGTTCCAACATCTGACAGCAAATATTAGTCAAATTCTGGAGCAAACACAAGCTATATTGCCAAATACCAAGATTTACCTGATGGCTTTATCCAGCCAATCTTCATCTGCCTTGGCAGACCAAGGCTTCAATTCAGTGGATGAAACTGCGGACACCTGAAAATCTTGACCGTTGCAACCAGGCTCTTGAGGAAATCGCCAAAACCTATGGCTGCCACTTCATTAATTGTAATGCTGATTTGGTCAATGATAGGAAAGAGCAGAAGGCTGAGCACACCTATGACGGCGTCCACCTTTATGCCAATGCTTACTTAAAAGTCTTTGAAGTTCTGGAGCCATATCTCCTGCATTAAGAAAATATGAGAGAATTTCCAGTTCTTACTCGCTTTTTTCCCTTGATTACAGTACAATAGACGTCAAAAGTGAAAAATTGAAATGAGGTATCCCTATGTGGAAATGGTTTAAACGACTCATTGTCCTCGTCATTGTGCTCTTTTTTGCAGTGGCGGCTCTACTTATTCCGGACAAGATCGACAGTCAGGACCAATTAAAAAATGTATCAACACAAACATCTCTTGCCGATCTAGCCCAGGCTGGTATTGGTGGGGCGTCCCTTTCATCAGGTGGGGTTTCAACCGAGATTAATCTTGACAGTAATCAGTTTCGTCAAATCCTAAAAGCAAGCATGGCTGATTCTAATGACGAGACCTTGCAAAACAGTAGCGTAGAGTTGAATGATTCCTATCTAACAGCTAAGGTTCCCGTATCTCTTGGGCCTATCGGATCAACATTTAGCCTTGATTTTACGGTCAGCACTAACAAGGAAGTCATCCTACTAGATTTGGCAGGTGCCCACCTGGGTCGCCTTCCAGTTCCAAAATCACTGGTTCTGCCTTACCTCAAGAAGAGCATTGCCCAGTCCAGCAGTGGTGTTCGCATGGTTAATGACCAAATTCAGCTCAAGCTTCCAGAAATCGGCTATGAAATTGAGCAAGCCTCTGTGACCAATAGCAAGATGAAGGTTAAACTTAATATTCCGATTTCCTTGCCAACCAGTTGGTAATCTATAATGAATCTTTCAAAACAAGTCCATAGTCTGGACTTGTTTTTTGATACCTTCACTTCTAAACTAAGAAAGTTAAAAAATTCTTGAAATAATAGCTTTAAATCCCTCAATCCCCTAGAAAATGGGCTTTTCCTATGCTATCATAAGATTGTAAAATTGATGAGCGTCTGACACTCATTGAAAGAGAGTTATTTCACTGAGTTAAAGGATTTTAGGATAGTAGTTAGGAGGAAAAAATGGACGCTTTAAAATATATCACACCCAAATTTTTCACCACCATAAGGAATTATTCTAAGGGTCAGTTTCTTAAGGACTTAATCGCAGGAGTCATCGTGGCTATCATTGCTCTCCCCTTGTCGATTGCCCTTGCCATTGCCTCTGGTGTCAATCCCGAACAAGGTCTTTACACAGCAGTAGTTGCAGGCTTTTTTATTTCTTTTTTGGGAGGTAGTCGGGTTCAGATTGGTGGGCCGACCGCAGCATTTGTTGTCATCATCTATGGCATCATTGCCCAGTATGGTATGGCTGGTTTGACTCTTGCTACGCTTATGGCGGGGCTCATGCTTATTGTCATGGGTATCCTGCGTTTTGGTGACTTGATTAAGTTCATTCCAAAAACCATCACACTCGGTTTTACCTTTGGGATAGCTGTTGGGATTGTGGCTGGACAGGTTAAAGATTTCCTGGGCCTTGAGATGAAGTCCGTACCAGCTGAGTTCTTAGAAAAACTTCTAGCTTATGGGAAGCATCTTCCAAGTATTAGCTGGCCGACACTTGCAATTGGTATCTTGGCCCTAGTCATTCAAATCTTTTGGCCACGTTTTTCTCAGAAAATTCCAGGATCCCTGGTTGCCATCCTTGTAACCACAGCCATCGTAGCTTTTGGTCATCTGCCAGTCAAAACCATCGGTGACCTTTACACCATCAAAGCAGGACTTCCAAGCTTCACAGTTCCTGACCTATCATTTTCTTTGATTCGTCAAATGATTTCGCCAGCCTTCACTATTGCCATACTAGCAGCCATCGAATCCCTACTTTCTTGCGTTGTTTCAGACGGGATGATTGGTGGTAATCATCGTTCTAATGCGGAATTGATTGGCCAAGGTGTTGGGAATATCATGTCAGCCCTTTTTGGCGGGATTCCGGCAACGGGTGCCATCGCCCGTACCGCAGCCAATGTCAAAAATGGAGGACGGACACCAGTAGCGGGGATGGTTCATGCCCTTACCTTGCTTCTGATTTTACTCTTTCTCATGCCTTATGCCTCATTGATTCCTATGACCTGTTTGGCCTCAATCCTAATGATTGTCGGTTATAACATGAGCGGTTGGCGTACTGTCGTTCGAATGATCCAACGTGCTCCTAAGAGTGACGTAGCAGTCCTTATCGTAACCTTTATCTTAACTGTTTTCTTTGACCTAGTGGTTGCCATCGAATTTGGTATGGTCCTAGCAGCCTTCCTCTTCCTCAAACGGATGTCCGACGTAGCCCAAGTTCGTCAGTGGGTGGACAAGGGGAATCTAGAAGATCCAGTTTTGTCTGAGGATAGCGACTTGAAGCAAGTCCCTAAAAACACTGTCGTCTATGAAGTTTTTGGTGCCCTCTTCTTTGGTGCAGCCAATAACTTCTTGAATGTGATCAATGATGAAACTAAGAATGTTCTCATCCTACGCATGCGAAACGTTCCAGCCATGGATATCTCAGGCCTAGATGCCCTTGAGGAAACTCTGGCCATTTGTCAAAAACGTGGCATGACCTTGCTTCTTTCTCACGTCAATCCACAACCCTACCGAGTACTTGAAAAATCAGGCTTTATTCAAACTATTGGACCAGACCATATCTGCGAGTCGACCGACCAAGCCCTTGAAAAAGCAGCAGCCCTAGCACAAGAAGCCTAGACAAATTTTTTACAGTAAGAAGAAAAAGCCAGTTCAACTGAACTTGGCTTTTTAAAATACACGAAACAAAGACAGCGTTTACAAATTTTGTTGTGAATTTTCAGATATTATTGTAAAATATTAGAAAAAAGCATAAGGAGATTCTTAAATGAGCGACTTAGTTTTAGGACTTGATATCGGTATAGGTTCTGTTGGTGTAGGTATCCTTAATAAAGTGACGGGAGAAATTATCCATAAGAACTCACGCATTTTCCCAGCAGCTCAAGCGGAGAATAATGTAGAACGTAGAATAAATCGTCAAGGAAGACGATTGACACGACGTAAAAAACATCGTAGAGTTCGTTTAAATCATTTATTTGAAGAAAGTGGCTTAATCACTGATTTTACAAATGTTTCAATCAATCTTAACCCATATCAATTGCGAGTTAAGGGTTTGACCGATGAATTGTCTAATGAAGAATTGTTTATCGCTCTTAAAAATATGGTGAAACACCGTGGGATTAGTTACCTTGATGATGCCAGTGATGACGGGAATTCATCAGTAGGCGACTATGCACAAATTGTCAAAGAAAACAGTAAACAATTAGGGACAAAAACACCAGGCCAGATTCAATTGGAACGCTACCAAAAATATGGTCAATTACGTGGTGATTTCACAGTCGAAGAAGATGGAAAAAAACATCGCTTAATTAATGTCTTTCCCACATCAGCTTATCGAGCAGAAGCACTGAGAATACTGCAAACTCAACAAGAATTTAATCCACAGATTACCGATGAATTTATTAATAGTTATCTCCAAATTCTAACTGGAAAACGTAAATATTATCATGGACCAGGTAATGAGAAATCAAGAACTGACTATGGTCGTTATAGAACATCTGGAGAAACTTTAGACAATATTTTTGGAATTCTAATTGGGAAATGTACATTTTATCCGGAAGAGTATAGAGCAGCAAAAGCATCCTACACGGCTCAAGAATTCAATTTGCTAAATGATTTGAACAATCTAACCGTTCCAACAGAAACCAAGAAGTTGAGCGAAGAACAGAAGAATCAAATCATTACCTATGTCAAAAATGAAAAGGCGATGGGTCCAGCGAAACTCTTTAAATATATCGCTAAACTACTTGCTTGCGATGTTGCGGATATCAAGGGATATCGTATCAACAAATCAGACAAACCAGAAATTCATACTTTCGAAGCCTACCGAAAAATGAAGACGCTTGAAACTATTGATGTTGAGCAAATGGAGAGAGAAAAGCTTGATAAGTTAGCCTATGTCTTAACATTAAATACGGAGAGGGAAGGTATCCAAGAAGCGATAGAGCATGAGTTTGCTGATGGTACCTTCAGTCAGGAGCAAATTGATGAATTGGTTCAATTTCGCAAAGCAAATAGTTCCATTTTTGGAAAAGGCTGGCACAGTTTTTCTGTCAAACTTATGATGGAATTAATCCCAGAATTATATGCGACGTCAGAAGAACAAATGACTATCTTGACACGACTTGGAAAACAAAAAACAACTTCTTCTTCAAATAAAACCAAATATATTGATGAGAAACAACTAACTGAAGAAATCTACAATCCTGTTGTTGCTAAGTCTGTTCGCCAAGCTATAAAAATCGTAAATGCGGCAATCAAAGAGTATGGTGATTTTGACAATATTGTCATCGAAATGGCTCGAGAAACGAATGAAGATGATGAAAAGAAAGCTATTCAAAAGATTCAAAAAGCTAATAAAGATGAAAAGGATGCAGCCATGTTTAAGGCTGCCAACCAATATAATGGAAAGGCTGAATTACCACATAGTGTTTTCCATGGTCATAAGCAATTAGCGACTAAAATCCGTCTCTGGCATCAGCAAGGAGAACGTTGCCTTTATACTGGTAAAACAATTTCAATCCATGATTTGATAAATAATCCTAATCAATTTGAAATAGATCATATTTTACCTCTCTCTATTACCTTTGATGATAGCCTTGCCAATAAGGTTTTGGTTTATGCAACTGTTAACCAAGAAAAAGGACAACGAACACCTTACCAGGCATTAGATAGTATGGATGATGCATGGTCTTTCCGTGAACTAAAAGCCTTTGTCCGTGAGTCGAAAACACTTTCAAACAAGAAAAAAGAATACCTTCTTACGGAAGAGGATATTTCAAAATTTGATGTTCGAAAGAAATTTATTGAACGAAATCTTGTAGATACAAGATACGCTTCAAGAGTTGTCCTCAATGCCCTTCAAGAACACTTTAGAACTCGCAAGATTGATACAAAAGTTTCCGTGGTTCGCGGGCAATTCACATCTCAATTGAGACGCCATTGGGGAATCGATAAGACTCGTGATACCTATCATCACCATGCTGTAGATGCATTGATTATTGCTGCTTCAAGTCAGTTGAATTTGTGGAAAAAACAAAAGAATACTCTTGTAAGTTATTCAGAAGACCAACTACTTGATATTGAAACAGGTGAACTTATTAGTGACGATGAGTACAAGGAATCTGTATTTAAAGCCCCTTATCAACATTTTGTTGATACATTGAAGAGTAAAGATTTTGAAGACAGTATCTTGTTCTCATATCAAGTGGATTCTAAGTTTAATCGAAAGATTTCTGATGCAACAATTTACGCAACAAGAAAAGCGAAATTAGATAAAGAGAAAAAAGAATACACTTATACTTTGGGGAAAATAAAAAGATATCTATGCTTTTAGGGACAAAAAAACTCCTTCTAAAAACGGGATTTTATAAGTTTTTAGATTTATACAAAAAGGATAAATCCCAATTCTTAATGTATCAGAAGGATAGAAAAAAACTTGGGATGAAGTAATAGAGAAGATATTGGAACAATATCGACCATTTAAAGAAAAAGGACAAAAAAATGGAAAAGAGGTTGATTTTAATCCTTTTGAAAAAAATATAGAATTGAAAATGGACCTATTCGCAAGTATAGTCGAAAAAGGCAATGGTCCTGAAATCAAGAGTCTTAAATACTACGATAATCTCCTAGGAAGATTTGTTGATATAACTCCCTCAGAAAGTAAAAAAATCCTGTAGCTTTACTATCTTTGAATCCTTGGAGAACAGATGTATACTACAATACAGAAACAAGAAAATATGAATTCTTAGGATTAAAGTATGCAGATTTGTGTTTTCGAAAAAGGAGGTTCTTACGGTATTTCAAAAAGTTAAGTATAATAAAATAAGAGAGAAAGAAGGAATTGGTAAGAATTCAGAATTTAAGTTTACACTGTATAAGAATGATTTTATTTTTAATTAAGGATACTGAAACAAATCGCCAACAAATCTTTAGATTTTTGGTCTCGTACTAGGGAAGGATAATCCAAAAAAAGTTTTTGAAAAGCATAAAATAGAATTAAAACCTTATGAAAAAGCAAGATTCGAGAAGGGAGAAGAACTTGAGGTATTAGGAAAGGTACCACCTTCTTCTAATCAATTGCAAAAGAATATGCAGATAGAAAATCTATCAATGTATAAAGTAAGAACAGATGTCCTAGGAAATCAGCATATCATCAAAAATGAGGGTGATAAGCCTAAGCTAGATTTTTAATATTAATTGTTAAAAAGTGTTGCAATTATAGTTATCATATACTATAATTATCGTGTAAGGGACGCCTTACACAGTTACTTAAATCTTGCAGAAGCTACAAAGATAAGGCTTCATGCCGAAACCAACACCCTGTCATTTTATGGCAGGGTGTTTTCGTTATTTAAAAGGAGAAGAAATGACTTGGAGAGTTGTACATGTCAGTCAAAGTGAGAAGATGCGCTTAAAGCTTGATAACCTGTTAGTGAAAAAGATGGGACAAGAGTTTACGGTGCCACTTAGTGATATTTCGATAATAGTTGCTGAAGGTGGGGATACAGTTGTTACTCTTCGATTATTAAGTGCCCTAAGTAAATATAATATTGCCTTGGTTGTCTGTGATAATGAACATTTACCAACAGGGATTTATCACTCGCAAAATGGGCATTTTAGAGCTTATAAGCGCTTGAAAGAGCAGATGGACTGGTCTCAGAAACAAAAGGACAAGGCATGGCAGATTGTGACTTACTATAAAATCAATAACCAAGAGGATGTCCTAGCCATGTTTGAAAAAAGTCTGGATAACATTAGACTACTTTCAGACTATAAAGAGCAGATAGAACCAGGTGATAGAACGAATAGAGAGGGACATGCTGCCAAGGTCTACTTTAATGAACTTTTTGGTAAACAATTTGTCAGAGTAACCCAGCAAGAAGCAGATGTTATCAATGCTGGCTTAAACTATGGTTATGCTATCATGAGGGCTCAGATGGCTAGAATAGTGGCGGGTTATGGTTTAAATGGTCTATTAGGAATCTTCCATAAAAATGAATATAATCAGTTTAATTTGGTTGATGACTTGATGGAGCCATTTAGACAAATTGTAGATGTTTGGGTTTACGATAATCTAAGAGATCAGGAATTCCTTAAGTATGAATATAGGTTGGAATTGACAGATTTGCTCAATGCTAAAATCAAATATGGCAAAGAGACATGTTCAGTGACAGTTGCTATGGACAAATATGTTAAAGGTTTTATCAAATATATTTCGGAAAAAGATAGTAGTAAATTTCACTGCCCAGTGGTATCAAGTTTAGAGTGGAGAAAATAAGATGAGGTATGAAGCGTTGAGATTATTATGTTTTTTTGATTTGCCAATGGAATCCAAGGATGAAAAAAGAATATATCGTAATTTTCGTAAAGAATTAATTTCAAATGGATTTGAAATGTTACAATTTTCGGTCTACTATCGCACTTGTCCTAATAGAAGCTTTGCAAATAAATTTTATAAGAAGCTAAAGATGAGCAATCTACCTGCTGGAAATGTGAGACTGTTGGCGGTTACTGAAAAGCAATTTTCAGAGATGACATTAATCATAGGTGGCAAAACTAAGCAAGAAGAAATCGTCAGTGATAATAAGTTGGTGGTTATATGAAATTTTTTGTACAACATCCTTACAAGGAACGTATTGAAGTGAATATTGGTGCAATCACACAAATTGTTGGTCAGAATAAAGAACTCAAATATTATATCTGGCAGATTTTGAGCTGGTATTTTGGTGGAAAAAAATACTCAAGTGAGGATTTAAGTATTTTTGATTATGAGGAGCCTACTATACTTGATGAGACTGGAGAAATAGTGAAACGAAGCAGTTATCACTATATCGACATTTCAAGTTTTAAGGATTTACTTGAGCAGATGGAATATAAGAAAGGAACACTTGCTCAGGGTTACCTTAGTAAAATTGTCAATCAGGTTGATGTTGTAGCCTATTTGGAGAAAATAAATGAACAAGTTGAGCTCATAGAAGGAGCGATAAATCAGCATATAAACTTAAACAGCGGTCAGGTGGAATACCATTTAGAGAATCAACCTCTGACACTAGATCAACTACTTTCAAAAAACTTTAGTCCATTTTTTGCCATTGAGAACAAGAATTTATCTTTTGAATGGGTTTCAAATACTGATAAACTATTCCTCTTTTTAGAAATGTTAAACCGTCTTCTGTCACAAACAACAGAGAAATATCTCATTGTTCTAAAAAATATTGAAAGCTTTGTCTCAGAGGAGTCCTATGATAGTTTTTATAATGAGATTGGTCGGCTAGTCAAAAAGTATCCAAACCTAACCTTTATTTTATTTCCAAGTGACCAAGGCTATTTAAAGATTGATGAAAAGAGTAGTAGGTTCGTCAATATTTTATCTGACCAGGTGGAGCATTTGTACGATATTGAGTTTATGTATGAAAGGGTAAAGAAACATTATCCAAGTAATAATTTCCCAACGAGAGAGGGTTTTAGGAAATCCTTAGAGAATGTGACGCCTTATTTATTGACAAAAATGGTGAGACAACCTAGTCTCTCACTTGTTGATTCTGTAATTTTGAGTATACTAAATCAGTTGTTTCAATTTAATTACCGTATAAGATATTCACAAACTCCTGATGAGGAGCTATTGCATAGATATTTAGAAAGTAAGAATTGACAAGTACAGTGATTGATTCTATAATCACTATGTGGGTATAAAAACGTCAAAATTTCATTTGAGGTTTTTGTACTCTCAAGATTTAAGTAACTGTACAACAAGGCAGTTGTAGGGCTTACGGATGCACTGTTTTTGTACTCTCAAGATTTAAGTAACTGTACAACCTATTTGCGGAAGTAGATAAAACCGCAACTGTTTTTTTGTACTCTCAAGATTTAAGTAACTGTACAACCATTAGCCCCAACGATATTGTGTTCCTTAAGTTTTTGTACTCTCAAGATTTAAGTAACTGTACAACTCAGCGTTCGGAACTGTTGTTGAATCAATTGTTTTTGTACTCTCAAGATTTAAGTAACTGTACAACAGTTTATGTGTTGGGTTGAATACGAACTTTGTTTTTGTACTCTCAAGATTTAAGTAACTGTACAACTTTGAGTTATTTTTGTTTCTGAAAGTTTTTTTGTTTTTTGTACTCTCAAGATTTAAGTAACTGTACAACAAAAAGACCGACACGATGGCCGGCACTCTTGTTTTTTTGTACTCTCAAGATTTAAGTAACTGTACAACACAACCCTTGATACTGTAGCACATTATCAAGTTTTTTTGTACTCTCAAGATTTAAGTAACTGTACAACTCAATGAAACACTGAAGACTGACCGCTTTGTTTTTTTGTACTCTCAAGATTTAAGTAACTGTACAACATACTAGCGATGAAGAAGCGTTGGGAGCATGTTTTTGTACTCTCAAGATTTAAGTAACTGTACAACAATTACCAATGCCGAATGACCAGCTTATCAGTTTTTGTACTCTCAAGATTTAAGTAACTGTACAACTTTAGACTGAATGTGTCTGAGTCGCAAGGCGTTTTTGTACTCTCAAGATTTAAGTAACTGTACAACTGACTAACACTTCAGGATTCACTGCCCTTAGTTTTTGTACTCTCAAGATTTAAGTAACTGTACAACTTAAAGTGCGTTTTCGGAAACGTTGGCACAGTTTTTGTACTCTCAAGATTTAAGTAACTGTACAGCGGTCTATCCAAACGCTAATATTATTATACCGTTTGTACTCCAAGATTTAAGTAACTATCCAGGTTGATTGATTCAACTAAAAAAGCCAGTTCAACTGAACTTGGCTTTTTAAAATACGCGATATACATAAGGGTTGTCAGGCTGACCGACCTCTTTGACCTCAGTTAAATTGAGGACAGGCAGGCTCTGTTTAAGATTTTGATAGTAATCCACAGTGATGGTACCAGTGACTTTTACCCAGGTATTGTCCTTAAAGGTTTGGTCACTTCCTGTCGTCGTCAATCCGTAAACACCTGAATCGGCGATACAGTGGATAATTCCGAAACGGAAGATGAACTGATAACCCTTGGTTTGTGGGTCATTGTAGACAAAGCCGGTATAGGTGACCTTCTTGCCCACAAAATCGTTAGGATAGAGGTAGATGAGCTCCATGACTTCCATGTAATTTTCTGTGGTAATCTGTATGGTCTCACGTCCCTTGTACTTGGCTAGCTCTCTGGTCATTTCCTTCTCATAAGCTGAGGAGGTAAAGTAGGAGCTGGTGTCTGGCTTCAAGTATTGGATAGTCGTTCCCTCTTGGTCGGCCTGATTAGGATCGCTCCCTGCCGCCAGTGGAAAATGATAGCCCTTAGCTGACACGGTATTGGCGTCCAAGGTTACTGTTGGCACCAAGAGCCCCGTGAGGACTGGAAAGGCCAAGAGAACGATGCTGGCTACCTTGGCTACTCGACCTGACAAATGCGAGTGAACCTTCATCTGTTTCATCCAAACAATGAGTTGAACCACAGCAAGGATAAAGGACAGCACCATGGAAATGTAGGCCAAGTAGGAGTAGTGGATGTTAATGTACTGGTTGAGCTTGCCAGAAACTTGCAAGTACATGACGAGCTCAAAATACCCAGATAAGATGAGAAAACGTAACATTAAATCACCCCCAATAGCAGACAGTAAATGATTGTCACCAGACTTGCGGTTCCTACGAAGAGACCAACAAAGCGTGTCTTAAACTGGTGTTTCATCATAATCAAGTTCTTGATATCAACCATAGGACCAATGATGAGAAAGGCAACCGTTGGTGCCACTCCGAAACTAGAGAGCAGCGAAGCCCCGATAAAGGCATCGGCCTCTGAACAAAGCGAGAGGATGAAGGCCAAGAGCATCATGATCAGGATGGCTGTCACTGAATTATGACCGATGGTCGTGAGGATACGGGTCGGTAGGTAGGTCTGCATACTTGCTGCCACCAAGCTTCCGAAAATCAAGTAACGCCCAGTGTCGAAGAACTCGTCAACCGCATGAACCAGGGCTTGAAAGACTTTCTTACCAGCTGACAAACCACTATAGTCATGAACATGACTAGCCTTACGATTGTCCTTGAGAATCTGGTCATCCACCACAAAGCCCAGCAAGATTCCCAAAATCATGGCAATCAAGAAAGCCCCGACGAAACGTAAAAGCACGTAGTACCAAGAGTTCCCAAAGGCCGTGTATGTCGCAAAGAGAACAACTGGATTAATGATAGGGGCAGTTGCCATGAAAGGAATAGCCGTGTAGCTAGGCACTTTTTTCTCTAAAAAGCGCGTGATAATTGGAACAATCCCACACTCACAAGAAGGGAAAATAAAACCAATCAGGGTTCCAAAGAGAATAGCCAGGACCTTGTTTTTAGGAAGGAAGTTTTGGACCTTTTCAGGAGTCACAAAGACCTCGATAAAGCCAGATAGGATACTTCCCAGTAAAACGAAGGGCAGGGCTTCGATAATAATCGATAGAAAAACTGCCAGAAGCTGCAAAACGCTATCTGGTAGTTGATGAAAAATAGCCATAAAAATTATTTCTTCTTATCTTCTTGAAGACGTTTGTCCTTCTTAGGATCAGTTCCCGCCTTTTCAAAATCAGGGATAGCCGCAAAAGATGCCATCATGCTTTCAAGTTCATTTGTTTTTTTCTGAATAACTGCCATAAAAAGCCTCCGAGTTAATTAAGATACTAAGGGCGTTATTTCTGACAGAAAATTAGGGCATCAGACGAAGAAGCTCTACTTCTAGGAAGATGCATCTATTTTCCGAAAGAAATAGCCCGAGTTCAGTTACAAAAGATACTAAGGGCGTTATTTCTGACAGAAAAGAGGGCATCAGACGAAGAAGCTCTGCTTCTAGGAGGATGCATCTATTTTCCGAAAGAAATAGCCCCTAACAATAGGTTTACTTTTCTATTATACTACCTCTTGCTTAAAAATTCTCGCTTCAGCTACAAGGTTTTCTGACCAAGCAAATCTCCTCTCGTGGTATAATAGAACTTATGGAAAATCGTAATTTAGAGACATTGGCTCAGGAATTGGGCCTAAAAAAACAACAAGTTGAAACTGTTTTGGAATTGACTGCAGAAGGCAATACCATCCCTTTTATCGCCCGTTACCGTAAGGAAAAAACAGGCAATCTGGATGAAACGCAAATCAAGGCCATCATTGATATGGACAAGTCCTTGACTGCTCTTCAAGACCGTAAGGAAACAGTTCTTGCCAAGATTGAGGCTCAGGGCAAATTGACCGACCAACTCAAGGCAGCCATTGAAGCTGCTGAGAAGTTGGCAGATGTGGAAGATCTCTACCTTCCCTACAAGGAAAAACGCCGCACCAAGGCGACGGTTGCCCGTGAAGCAGGTCTTTTCCCCTTGGCCCGTCTTATCTTGCAAAATAGTCCAAACCTCAAGGCTGAAGCTGAAAAGCTGATATCTGAAGCCTTTCCAACAGCTGACAAGGCTCTTGCTGGTGCTGTGGATATTTTGGTTGAGGCCTTTTCTGAGGACAATAGCTTGCGCTCTTGGACCTACAACGAGATCTGGAACAACAGTGATATCACTTCAACCCTTAAGGATCAATCACTGGATGAAAAAGAAACTTTCAAAATCTACTATGATTTTGAGGATAAGGTTTCTAAACTTCAAGGTTACCGTACCTTAGCCCTTAACCGTGGGGAAAAACTAGGCGTTATTAAAGTAGCCTTTAAACACAATCTTGAGAAAATGCACCGTTTCTACAGTGCCCGTTTCAAACAAAAAAATGACTATATTGAGGAAGTCATCAACCAATCTCTCAAGAAGAAAAATCATTCCAGCTATGGAGCGACGTATCCGTAGCGAGTTGACTGAAGCGGCAGAAGATGGTGCAATTCAACTTTTCTCTCAAAAACCTTCGAAGCCTTCTTTTAGTTTCACCACTTAAAGGTAAGATGGTACTCGGTTTTGACCCAGCCTTTCGTACAGGGGCTAAGTTGGCCGTAGTTGACCAAACTGGTAAGCTCATTACAACGCAAGTTATCTATCCAGTGGCTCCAGCCAGTCAGGCTAAGATTGCCCAAGCTAAGAAAGACTTGGCTGACCTCATTAAAAAGCATGCCATTGAGATTATCGCTATTGGTAATGGAACAGCCAGTCGTGAAAGTGAAGCTTTTGTGGCAGAAGTTCTCAAGGATTTTCCAGAGACTTCTTATGTCATTGTCAATGAAAGTGGTGCCTCTGTCTACTCTGCATCAGAGTTGGCCCGCCATGAGTTCCCAGACTTGACGGTCGAAAAACGCTCTGCCATTTCCATTGCCCGTCGTCTTCAAGATCCATTGGCTGAGTTGGTTAAGATTGACCCTAAATCAATCGGAGTAGGCCAATACCAGCATGATGTTAGTCAGAAGAAACTCTCTGAAAATCTTGATTTCGTCGTCGATACCGTGGTTAACCAGGTCGGTGTTAATGTCAATACGGCAAGTAGTACCCTCTTGTCACACGTGTCAGGACTCAACAAGACCATCTCTGAAAATATCGTCGCCTACCGTGAGGAAAATGGTGAGATTGCATCACGTGCGGAAATCAAGAAGGTCCCACGTCTTGGTGCCAAGGCCTTCGAACAAGCTGCCGGTTTCCTTCGTATTCCAAACGCTAAGAATATCTTGGATAATACAGGGGTCCACCCAGAGTCTTATCCAGCGGTAAAAGCCCTCTTTAAGCAGTTGGATATCACAGACTTGGACGACTCTGCCAAGGCAAAATTGCAGGCTCTTAATCTTAAAGAAACAGCGGAAGGATTGGGACTTGGACAGGAAACCCTCAAAGATATCATTGCTGACCTTTTGAAACCAGGCCGTGACCTCCGTGACGATTTTGAAGCACCAGTGCTTCGTCAAGATGTTCTTGAACTCAAAGACTTGTCAGTAGGACAAAAACTTGAAGGAACGGTCCGTAACGTTGTGGACTTTGGTGCCTTTGTGGATATCGGTGTCCATGAGGATGGTCTTATCCACATTTCAGAGATGAGTAAGAGCTTCGTTAACCATCCAAGTCAGGTCGTTTCTGTTGGGGATTTGGTTACTGTATGGGTATCAAAAGTTGATTTAGAGCATGAAAAACTCAATCTCTCCTTGGTGAATCCGCGTGAATCTAACTGATTATGTTAAGACTGTTTCTATAGAAGATTTTGGTTGGGAATTTAAGCATCAAGCCTTGTGGAACAAGCGTCTCCGAACCACTGGAGGTCGGTTCTTTCCCAAGGATGGTCATTTAGATTTTAACCCAAAACTCTATGAGGAACATGGTCTTGAAACCTTTCGAAAAATCGTCCGCCACGAACTCTGTCATTATCACCTCTATTTTCAGGGCAAGGGCTACAAGCATGCGGATAGAGATTTCAAGGACTTACTAGCTAAGGTCGATGGCCTTAGATACGCTCCAAAGATGCAAGGTCAAGAGGAGAACTACTACCTCTATCAATGCCAATCCTGTGGTCGTATTTACCGTCGCAAACGCCGTGTCAATACACGGAAATTTGGCTGCGGTTTGTGTCGAGGAAAGCTCATTTTTCTAAATCAGTCCTAGGGCTGATTTTTTTAGTCTAAAAAAATCATATAATTAAATCAAGAAATGATGGGAGAAGAAGACCATGTCAAATCGTTTTTATAAGACACGAAAAAATAGACTCGTCGCCGGTGTTGTTGCAGGTTTGGCAGATAAGTTTGGCTGGGACCTAGCTCTAGCTCGTATCTTGGCTATCATTCTCATGGTTTCAACGCAGTTTGGAATCTTCTTATATTTGGTTTTAGCCTTCCTCCTTCCTTACAAAGAAGATATTTATCCCGAAATCAAACTCAAGGATGGACGCAAACGTAAAAACGCTGAACCTGTTGAAGATGAGTGGAATTGGTAAGTAACTGTTAATAGATATTGACCTGTGATTGGCCCTGGTGCTAGTCACAGGTCTTTTTATTTGCTTTGAGAACCGCATTGAAAACCTTTTTATGATACAATAAAACTAGTAAATAATCGGAGGAAATAATATGACAGTAACCGTTAAAATGCTGGTTGACAGGCTTAAACTCAAGGTTGTCTATGGTAATAAGGAGCTTTTGGCAAAACCGATAACAACTGCTGATATCTCTCGTCCTGGTTTAGAAATGACAGGTTATTTTGACTATTATTCACCGGAACGACTGCAGTTGGTTGGGATGAAGGAGTGGTCCTACCTTAAAACCATGACTGAGAATAACCGATATTCTGTTTTTACTAATATGTTTAAAGCAGAAACTCCAGCTGTTATCGTGGCGCGTGGTCTTAATATTCCGGAAGAGATGCTTCGAGCTGCTAAGGAAAATGGCGTAGCAGTTCTTCAAGGACGAAACGGCACATCGTCACTTTCAGGGGACATGTCTTGGTATCTTAACTCACAATTAGCTGAACGAACTAGTGTCCATGGTGTTTTGGTAGATATCTACGGGATGGGTGTTCTTATCCAAGGAGACTCTGGAATCGGTAAGAGTGAGACAGGGCTCGAGCTAGTCAAACGTGGTCACCGCCTTGTCGCTGACGACCGTGTGGATGTCTATGCTAAGGATGAGGAAACTCTCTGGGGTGAGCCTGCCGAAATCCTCCGCCATCTTCTTGAGATTCGTGGGGTTGGTATCATTGATGTCATGAGTCTCTACGGAGCTAGTGCTGTCCGTAATTCTTCTCAAGTTCAGTTGGCCATCTATCTTGAAAATTTTGAAGACGGTAAGGTCTTTGATCGTCTTGGAAATGGGAACGAAGAAATTGAATTGCAAGGCGTTAAGATTCCACGTGTCCGCATTCCTGTTAAGACAGGGCGTAACGTATCAGTCGTTATCGAAGCTGCAGCCATGAACTACCGTGCTAAGCAAATGGGATTTGATGCAACCAAAACCTTTGAGGAACGTTTGACTAACCTCATTAGTAAGAATGGTGAAGACTAATGTTAGCTACTATTGACCCTATTGCTCTAAGACTTGGCCCCATTAGTATTCATTGGTATGCCATCTGTATCGTATCTGGTCTCTTACTTGCCGTTTACCTGGCTCAGCGTTGGGCTCCCGAAAAGGGAATCGACCCTGAAAACATCCTAGATTTTATTCTTCTTGCCTTTCCTATAGCCATTGTTGGTGCTAGGCTCTATTATGTGATTTTCCAGTGGTCCTACTACAGTCAAAATCCTTCTGAAATTTTTGCAATTTGGAATGGTGGAATTGCCATCTATGGTGGCTTGATTGCTGGAGCAGCTGTCCTCTATTGGTTTGCTAAACGTCATGCCATTGCTGTCTTGGATTTTCTAGATATCGCAGCACCGGGCGTAATGATTGCTCAGAGTATCGGTCGCTGGGGAAACTTTATTAACCAGGAGGCCTACGGAAGAGCAGTTAGTCATCTGAATTATGTTCCAGAATTTATTCGCCAGCAGATGTACATTGATGGTAGTTATCGTGTACCGACCTTTCTTTACGAAAGTCTCTGGAACTTGGTCGGATTTATCATTATCCTAGGACTAAGACGCTTTAATAAGAAACTGCGTCAAGGAGATGTGACCTCATTTTACCTTATCTGGTATGGTCTTGGACGTTTTTGTCATTGAAGGCATGCGTACAGATAGCCTCATGTTTGCTGGCTTGCGTGTTTCTCAATGGGTCAGCATCGTCATTATCATCTTAGGTGCTACCTTGCTCTATTTACGAAAGCAACGCCCAGAGGCAGATTATAAAATGAAAAACTAGTCATATAGCTCAGACTTTGTTATAATATAATGAAAATTATCATAACAAAGGTCACTGGAAACTGGAGGTTCTACTTCAGTTTTCTTGTAGCGACCTTTTAAAAAGGTCAAAGGAGTCCTAAACTATGGCAGAAATTGCATTTCTTATTATCGCAATCGCACTTGCTGCGTTCCTCATTGCATTAATCCCTACCCTACTTCGTACCCGTCATGTGGTTAAAGAAGTTGAAGAAACAGTTGCTGTGCTTCGTACAGATATTAATGTAACCCTTCATCAAACAAATGAAATCTTGGCTAAGGCAAATGTCTTGGTTGAAGATGTTAATGAAAAAGTTCAAACAATCGATCCTCTCTTCGTAGCAGTAGCTGAGCTTTCAGAAAGTGTCTCTGACTTGAATACTGAAGCTCGTTACCTCGGTGCGAAAGCAAGTGCAGCAGGAGCAAGTGTCGGTAAGGCAGGTTCAGCCTTTGCTATCGGTAAGGTTGCCTCAAAACTTTTTGGTAAAAAAGACAAGAAAAAATAAGGAGATCTTTTCATGAGTAAATTTTTAAATACCCTAATCATTGGTGCAGCTTCTGGAGCTGCAGCAGCATACTTCTTTACAACTGAAAAAGGTAAAGCTGTTAAAGCACGTATTGATGAAGAAATCGCTTCATTCAAAGAAGATCCTAAAGCTTATCAAAATCAAGTGGTGGAAAAAGCTAGCGACTACAAAGATTTGGCAGTCGATACTTTCCAAGACTATAAAACAAAATTTGAAAATGGCGACATCACTGCGGATGATTTGACAAAAGCTGTCCAAGAAAAAACAGCTCAAGTTGCTGACTTTGCAAAAGAGAGCTTTGAACTTATCAAAGAGAAAACTGCTCAAGTAACTCCTGAGCAAGCAGATGTTGAAGCAGAAACAAAAGCTATCGTTGATGATATCGTCATTGATATCAAAGATATCTCTGAAGAAGCAGCAGAAGCAAAATAAAAAGAAAGCCCATGAGGCTTTTTTTAGTACGAAAAAAACGTTGACTGTTTGGTCAACGTTTTTGTGCTTTATAATACTCGATTAGGACATAAATGCCTATCTGACCAATGACGCTGATGGTAATTGCCCAGAAGAAGGCCCAGAAGGTAGCCACCTGTGCTACCAAGAAAAGGAAGGCAACTAGGACTGTTGAAACACAGAAGCTTGAGATACGTCCAAAGAAAATCATATCTTGTAGCTTAATACTATTACTATTTAAACCTTGATAATCTTGGTAATTCGTCGTTTGAAGACGCTCAGTCTCGAAATCTTCGATGTGATCAAATTGACGGTGTAAGTTGTCAGCCATGTCTGCCTCCTTTCTATATAAAATATCTAAATCACTTTTTTTCGTGTAGGTTAAAATACTTAGTCAGTATTTCACTATTTAGAATCTCATTAATAATACCATAAAAAAATTTATATTGCAAAGTTTTTTTGATTTTTTTGTGAAAAATTATAGTATTTAAAAACTAATTTAAAATATTGAAATACATAGTTTTGGACCTAAAAATTCTAAAAAAATCAAATCATTTGTGCTATAATGTGAGTTATGGAAAAAATTGTAATTACAGCGACTGCTGAGAGCTATGAGCAAGCACGTGAGCTCCTAGAACTTGGCGTAGATCGTATTTATATCGGCGAAAAAGCCTTTGGCCTTCGTTTGCCTAAGCCTTTTTCATTCGCAGAAATGCGAAAGATTGCAGAGCTGGTACATGAGTCAGGCAAGGAATTGACTGTTGCCGTTAACGCCCTCATGCACCAAGGTATGATGGATGCTCTTCCAGACTATCTTGATTTTCTTGAAGAAATCAAGGCAGATTATATCACGGTTGGTGATGCAGGAGTTTTCTACATCTGTAACCGTGACAAACGTCCCTTCAAAATGATTTATGATGCTTCAACTATGGTAACCTCTAGCCGTCAGATTAATTTCTGGGGCAAACAGGCAGGAGCATCTGAAGCGGTTTTGGCTCGTGAGATTCCATCTGCGGAACTATTCATCATGGCTGAAAATCTTCAGATTCCAGCTGAGGTTTTGGTTTATGGTGCAAGTATCATTCACCACTCAAAGCGTCCACTTCTTCAAAACTATTACAACTTTATCAAAACGGATGAAGCTGCAACCAAAGAACGTGACCTCTTCCTTTCTGAGCCAGGGGACCCAGATTCTCACTACTCAGTTTATGAAGACATGCACGGGACACATATCTTTGCCAATAATGACTTGGATATGATGACTAAACTTTCAGAACTCGTTGAACATGGTTTTGACCACTGGAAGTTGGACGGTGTTTATTGCCCAGGTGAAAACTTTGTAAAAATCACTGAGTACTTTGTGAAGGCTCGTGACCTCATCGAGGCTGGCGAATTTTCACAAGACCAAGCCTTCCTCTTTGATGAGGCTATTCACAAATTACACCCAGCCAACCGTGGCTTGGACACAGGTTTCTATGATTACGAACCTGATCGTGTAAAATAAAAAATCTTATGCTCCTTCGTTTGAGAGTTTTCCATTTTCAGGGAACGAAGGAGTTGTTCAAAACTTAAAATCGACAATCTTGCAAATTGGAGAAATTATGACTACAACTAAAAAACGCCCAGAGGTACTTGTACCTGCTGGAACTTTGGAAAAATTGAAAGTCGCTGTAAATTACGGCGCAGATGCTGTTTTCGTTGGTGGACAAGCCTATGGTTTGCGTAGCCGTGCCGGAAACTTTACCATGGATGAGCTTAGAGAAGGTATCGAATATGCTCACGCTCGTGGTGTTGATGTGCACGTTGCTTCAAACATGGTTACCCATGAAGGAAATGAAAAAGGTGCTGGTGAGTGGTTCCGTGAATTGCGTGACATGGGACTCGATGCTGTTATCGTATCTGACCCAGCCTTGATTGAAATCTGTTCAACCTACGCACCAGGACTTAACATCCACTTGTCTACACAAGCATCTGCGACAAACGTTGAAACCTTCCATTTTTGGAAAGAGTATGGTTTGACCCGTGTCGTTTTGGCACGTGAGGTTACCATGGAAGAGTTGGCTGAAATCCGTAAGCGTACGGATCTTGAAATTGAGGCCTTTGTCCATGGCGCTATGTGTATCTCATACTCAGGTCGCTGTACCCTTTCTAACCACATGTCAGACCGTGATGCCAACCGTGGTGGTTGTTCACAGTCTTGTCGTTGGAAATATGACCTTTACGACATGCCATTCGGCCAAGAACGTAAGAGTATCAAAGGTGAAGTTCCTGAAGAATACTCTATGTCAGCCGTTGACATGTGTATGATTGAAAATATCCCTGACCTTATCGATAATGGCGTTGATAGCCTTAAAATCGAAGGTCGTATGAAATCTGTCCACTATGTCTCAACAGTTGCTAACTGTTACAAGGCTGCCTGTGATGCCTACATGGAAAGTGCAGAAGCCTTCTACGCTATCAAGGACGACTTGATTGATGAACTTTGGAAGGTTGCCCAACGTGAATTGGCAACAGGTTTCTACTACAAGACACCAACAGAAAACGAACAACTCTTTGGAGCTCGTCGTAAGATTCCACAATATAAATTCGTTGGTGAAGTCGTAGACTTTGATCCAGCAACTATGACAGCTACTATCCGTCAACGTAACGTTATCCTCGAAGGTGACCATGTTGAATTCTACGGACCAGGCTTCCGTCATTTCGAGTGTGATATCAAAGACCTCCACGATGCCAATGGTAACAAATTGACCGTGCGCCGAACCCAATGGAACTTCTTACAATTACTGTGCCACAAGAAGTTAAACCTGGTGACATGATTCGTTCAACTAAAGAAGGTTTAATTAACCTCTACCAAAAAGACGGTTCAAGCAAAACTGTTCGTGCCTAATGACAAGTCAAATCAATGGGCTCCTGGTAGATGACCAGAGTAGATGTCAGCACTACCATTCCCCACTAGATATTGTTGCCCTAAAATGCTTCGAGTGCCAGAAGTATTATGCCTGTTATCAGTGTCATGATTGCTTGGAGAAGCATAGCTTTCGAGCTTATCCTTGTCAGTTGAAGCAGGACAAGGTCGTTATTTGTGGCGTTTGTAGGCATGAGATGACCATTGAGGAGTATCAAGATGTAGAAGCTTGTCCCAGTTGTCACAGTGCCTTCAACCCAGCTTGTTCAAAGCACTATGATATTTATTTTGAAAAATAAAAAAGATTGAAGATTCTGTTCACACGAACAAAGTCTTCAATCTTTTTTAGTTAAAGTAGCTATGATTTTTAAGAGCTTTTAAGACTGGCTTAGTTACCAAAGCGACGATGAGTCCTTTTAAGAGGTCAGGAATAATAAAAGGTGTCAAGCCAACAGCCACAGCCGCAGACCAACCCATCTTTCCAAGAAAGTGCAGGCTGAGAATACCGCCAACAAAGACAAGTGCATCACCCAAAACAAAAGCCACAAAGATTTTCCAGATAGGAGTCTCAGCATGAGTTAGTTTTGAAGTGACAAAGGCGAAAAATGGATAGGCCAACAAATAGCCAGCTGAAGGGCCAAAGAAGGATTGGAGCCCACCTCCTCCACCTGCAAAAACTGGAAGACCAATGGCACCTAGAATCAGGTAGAGGGTAGCAGCAAGTGTCGCTTCTCTTGGTTTAAGAATGGCAGCAACAAGTCCGACAGCGAAAGTCTGTAGTGTGATTGGAACTGCACCGATAGGAATAACAATTTGAGCCAGTGCGGCAATGATGGCAGCACCAAAAGCTGGAAGAATAAGTGACAGTGTACGATTTTGTGTCATTTTTAGTTAACCTTTCGTAAATAAATAGTTAACTTATTATAGCAAGTGGTTTCAAAATAGTCAACCTAATAATAAAACGAGGTTAACTGATAAACTTAACCTCGTTGTGATATGATTTTTAGACGTTTGATTTCATCAAGTTCAATCATGCTGATGATCTTATCCTGCTCGATAAAGATGGCTTGTCGCTCCCTGTCATAACGGTTGATGTAGCCCTTATAGGTCTTCTGATTGGATGTCAGCATGACCATTTGATTATGATCAATAGCATGATAGATATCGTTAATAAGCTGATTTTGCATTAGGTGGACAGGTTTGCTGTGACCTGTTTCCACAAACTGATGAAGCTGATGCTTTACCGCTTCTAAAAAGTTTATCATGGTCATTTCCCTCGTTTCTTGATAAAATAATTATAGCATGAAAGGTGAAATTTTTGTGGATAACTTCATTCTAAAACACACAATTTTCACAGAAAAAAACGAATAAAGCTAGTGGAGGTAAGCAAATGGCAGAATTTTCATTTGAAATTGAAGAAAAACTCTTGGTCTTGTCTGAGAATGACAAGGGCTGGACTAAGGAACTCAATCGTGTGAGCTTTAATGGCGCACCGGCTAAGTATGACATCCGTACATGGAGTCCAGACCATACCAAGATGGGTAAGGGGATTACCCTTAGCAATGAAGAATTCCAAGTTCTCGTTGACGCCTTCAAAAACTAAAACAAGGTCAGCATGGCGCTGGCCTTATTTTTGTTTAAAACGTATCAATGATAAGTTTGAGATTGAGAATGGTTAGGACAATAGCGATGGCATAACCAAGGAAAGTATTCCACTTGGCATTGACGTGTTTTCCCATGAGTGATTTCTTAGAAGTATAGTAAATCAAAGGGAAGATAGAAAATGGCAAGGCAAGTGAAAGGAAAACCTGTGAATAAACCAGCAGTTGATCCAGAGTCTTTTCTTGATCACCGTAGAGAATAGCTACAACGATAACAGGTAGCAAGGCGAAGAGACGTGTGAATAAACGAATTACCCACTGCGGTAACCTCATGTGGAGAAAGCCTTCCATGACAATTTGGCCAGTCAGAGTACCAGTAATGGTAGAGTTTTGACCACTAGCCAAGAGCGCCAAGGCAAAGAGTGTTGAAAGTGTCGAACTAGCTACCGCACCAGCAATCTTAGAGTCCTGAAGAGCATTGTACATCTGTGAGAAAGCTGAAATATCAGAAGCATGACCAAAGAAGAGAGCTGCTCCCAAAATCAAGAGGAGGGAGTTAACCACAAAGGCCAAAGTCAACTGGATGTTAGAATCCCAGGTCATGAAACGGACAGCCTTAGTCACGTCTTTGCCATCAGAATAGTCAACCTTACGAGTCTGTGACAAGGATGAGTGCAAGTAGAGGTTATGTGGCATAACGGTCGCACCCACAATCCCAAGCGCCAAGGTCAACTGGTTGGTATGTCCAGCAGCATGTGGCTCGAAGAGCGTTGGCGTAGGGAGATAACCCTCTAGGATTCCCGTAATACTAGGCTCAGACAAGGCTACCAGATAGACAAAGATAACCAAGATGGTCAAAATCAAGGTTGAAACAATAGCCTCGATTTTTTGAATCCTAGCTTCATGATGAGCAGTAGTAGGAAGACGTCTAGGACTGTCACCAGAATGGCAACCATAATTGGAATACCAAAGAGCAGGTTAAGAGCAATGGCAGAACCAAGCACCTCAGCCAAATCCGTCGCCATTAAGGCTAGCTCCAGAATCACCCAAAGCGTGTATCGCAAACCATTTGAGCGAGTGATAGGCAGTCGCTTGAGCTAGGTCCATTTGGGTCACAATCCCTAATTTCCCAGCCATTTGTTGCAACTGCATAGCGATTAAAGATGAAATTAAGATGACAAAAAGCAGACTATACTTGTAGGTCGCCCCACCGACGACACTGGTAATCCAGTTCCCTGGATCCATGTAACCCACGGCCACAAGAGCCCCAGGTCCCAAGAAAGCCTTAAGATTTTGCCAAAAACGATTATTATTTGGTGTATCTATGGATTGGTTTACCTCAGAAAGGGAAACCTTCTTTGAATATGTCATAAACACCTCTTTCTAAGTCATATCTGCCTAAAAGTGTATTATTTCTAGACAGACCGACATTTTTATTATAGCACTAGGAGGAAGATGTGCAAGTTTTTGACTTATCTTACATTGGTGTCATAGAGGACTTTTCAGAATTGCCTTTTTATACTAAACTATAAGAGTAGATGATTTCATAGATGAGGGAGAAAAAATAATTGAAAACATTTCAGCTAACAGCTAAGAAAAAGATTACCCTGGCACTCGTAGTTGTCATCGTGGTTGCTTTGCTTATCTTTATCATTAACGTGCAGATGAATCAGCCTGATAACCTACCTGCCAATTACATGGAGCGCCTTAAAAATCCTGGAATGACCGGAGATTACATCAGCCTCTGGAAGTCTCGCTGGCATGAAGAAAACAAAGCCTGGCTTTATCCTGCGAAACAATACGCTACCTATGCAGTAGTAGCTTTAGCTTGTCTATCAGCTTGGGTCACAGCTTCAAAAGCAAAATTTTGGAAATAAGAAAATGCTTCTCTCGATTGAGGGAAGCGTTTTTTCATAACAAATTAAAGTTTGCTTGTCATGATAGCTTTTTGATAGAATACTATTTGGAGGAATGTTACATGTCTAAAAAAATCATTAATGTTGTGGCAGCAGCCATTGAAAAGGATGGCAAAATCTTTTGTGCCCAACGACCAGAAGGAAAAAGTTTAGGAGGATACTGGGAATTTCCTGGAGGTAAGTTGGAAGAAGGAGAATCACCTGAAGAAGCATTAATTCGAGAGATTCATGAAGAATTAAATTCTCAGATTGAGATTATTTCCTTCGTTAATGAAGCTTCCTATGATTATGATTTGGAACTGTTGTCATGAAAACTTTTCATGCTAAACTTGTTTCTGGAAATCTAGATTTGTTGGAACATCAGGATTCAACTTGGCTAGAGCCAAATCGCTTGAAAATTTTAAATTGGGCACCTGTAGACCGACCAGCTGTAGAATTGTTATCAAAATAAGAGCATCACAAATGTGGTGCTCTTATTTATTAGTTATGTAGCGATAGAGAGTATCAGGAATAGGATTATCTAGTTTGAAATTCATAGTAACAATACTTTCATTACCACTTTCCAGTGGGCGCACTAATTCTTCAACAGTAGATGGTACGATGGTTAAGTCACCTAAATAGTAAAAATCTCCACCTTCAGCATCATCTTTAATGATAAATAATTTTAGATCTAATCCATTTTCAGGGGAATTGATAATTGTTTTTACATCTGGTGACTCAAGTGTACGCTTGTTTTTAGAAAACCATTTTAGAGTAGTTTCATTTAATAACTCATCTTCGTATTTGATAGTATCACTGATTTCATCATCCTTATGGTAGGTGATGAAGATTGGACAAGTGTTAGTGTTCTTGTCTATTTTATAGCCACCAATATTAAGTGGAGGTTCATCCTTAGACCAGTTAAGAAGTTTACAGACATCACGACGAGAATATTTTTGACCGATTGTAAATATTTCAGGATAATCATTCGTTTTGTAGAGTCCAGCCTCAATAACATCATTAAAAAGCAAGGCAAAATCAGAGTTCTTGAAACAATCTAGGACCTCAGGATTGAGCTTATAAACATTTTTTTCTAGAGTGACCAGAGGTTCAGTACCGAATTTTTTTACCTCTTGAGATTTAAGAAATTGAAGACTTAATACATTTTCAACAGAGGAGATGATTGAGTCTTTAGTAGATAATTGTTCTGTTTCCAATATCTCAATAAATTTATCTTTCGAGACTTCACCATTTTTGATAAGTTCCTGAAGTAGAAGCAGCTCATGTTTTCGTTTACCAGGAAGAAGTTCAAATGTGATAAAACTCAACCAGTTACTTTCAGCATCAGTGAGTTCTATTGACTTGTTTGAAAATTTGTTAATAACATCTGCATAGTTTTTGAAGCTGTTATTGTTGAAAAATACTATGGGATCAATATTATCAAAGGTTAAATGGTCGATTAGCATAGGGGTTCTACCAAGTTTATTTTCAAGATCCGTATAGGCATCTTTGAGAATTTTCATGTTAGATAAAACCGTGTTTGTAATCGATTTGAAAATTTGTTCTTTCGCAACTTCCTCAAAGTTTACAGTTGTTAGACCACTCAAGATATTTGGTTCACGCAATTCACGGCGGTAATTATCTTTATTCATCGATTTATCTCCAAATAATGCAATCGGAATCAGATAGTTGTTTTTGTAATTACCAATAAAATCAATAATAGTAACGTAATCCTTGCTTTTGTGCTTACGAAGTCCACGACCAAGCTGCTGAACAAAAATGATACTTGATTGCGTGTTACGCAACATAACTACCTGGTTTACGGATGGTATGTCTATTCCCTCGTTAAAAATATCAACGGTCAAGATATATTCAAGCTCTCCATCTTCTAGTTGCTTAACAACCTTTTCACGATAGTTGATATCGTCATCACCAGTTAATGCGATGGTACGTTTTCCATGTTGATTAAGTTTTATTGATAATTCTCTGGCTTCTGCTTTTGATGAGCAAAAAATAAGTCCACGAACTTGATTATTACAAACACCATAGAAATCAATTTTATTTAGAATATGTTTGACACGCTCATCTGATGTAAGGTTTGAGATATTTGATTTTTCGTCAATAAGTTGACCATCAATTTCTATGTCTTTAACGCCAAAATAGACGAAAGGACAGAGCATGTCATTTTCTAATGCATCTTGTAAGCGAATTTCATAGGCAATATTATAGTCGAAAATCTCGTAAATATTTTGGCCATCAGTACGTTCAGGAGTTGCTGTCATACCTAGATAAAAATTCGGTGTAAAATGGCCCATAACTTTTTTGTATGAATCAGCTCCAGCCTTATGTACCTCGTCTATTAGAATATAGTCGAAGAAGTCTTTTGAAAAAGCTTTTAAGTTATCCTCGCGGGACAATGTTTGAATAGTCGCAAAAATATATTTTTTTCCAGTTAAATCGTCACCCGAGTGATAAATATGTCCTTCAGAGGGATTAAAGCCCAGAACTTTTTGAAAATCTATTAAAGATTTTTTGAGAATCTGTTCGCGATGAACGATGAATAACATGCGTTCAGGATTATATTGTTTAACGTCAAAGGCAGATAAAAATGTCTTACCAGTACCTGTGGCACTGATAACGAGTGCCCTATCTTTTCCCTGTTCCCGAATATTTCTAAGTCCTTCTAGTGCAGCTTCTTGCATTTTATTAGGAACAATTTTTTCAGCTGAATAAGGGAGTTTCTCTTCGTCATTAATCTTTGTGAGACTAATAACCTTCTTTCTCTTTTGAGCATAGGTATCAATTATTTCGGGTGTTAGTAACTCTGATTGTTCCCAAATACGGTCAAATTCTGATTTGGTATTTTGAATGAATTCCCCGTTATGAGTAGAAGTCAGTTTGATATTCCACTCATAATTGATTTTTAAAGCCGTATGAGTGAGATTGGAACTACCTGAAATCAATACCTGTTTACCAGTATGTTCGAAAAGATAGAATTTGGCGTGCATCTGCATTTTTTCGGGCGTTAAACGAACTTCAACATTTTTAAGCTTCAGTAGCTCACGCATTGCATCTGGGTCGTTGAAATCTAGATAAGGGGAAATCAAGATTTTTCCTGGCACTTTCTTATCCATTAGATCTGATAACTGAGACTTAATCATGGCAATTCCATTTTTAGTGACAAAGGCGACAGAAAAGTAGAAAGCAGTACACTTACTCAATTCTTCCTGTAGGTCTGTCAAGACATAGCGCTTTTCATCACTATTATTCACAAGAATTTGGGGAGAATAACCACCCTCTTGATATTTAATGTTATCAACAAAACCAAACTTTAGTGATTTTATCAAAGTGTCCTGAAATAAATTAATTCCCTCTGGCATTGTATAAGCCCTTTCTAAGAATACAAATTACTATCATTATATCAAAAATTAGCTTCTAAATAATTTGTTCAATTAGAAGCTTGTTGACTTACGTGGGTGAAGTGATTCATTACGTAATAATAAGTTATAAAAGCACATCATTTTTGTGATTGAAGAGGGCACTTATCGAGGTTTTTCCGATGTGAAAAACATCTGAAACAATGGGTCTTGCTACTTCAAAAATCAAAAATTTCTGAAATAAGAAAATGCTTCACTCGATTGAGAGAAGCGTTTTTCATATTATCCGATGTGAGTCTTATATTGATTGAACATTTCGTCGATATCCTCTTCAACCAAGTGATAGATTTTCCAATCAAATTCAGTTCTAGCAACATCATCAACCAAGACTGTATAACAAAAATCCATATAATCTTCATAAAAATCAGAGATGAAGGGGAGGAGGTGTCACTAATATCAGATGAATAGAGTTTTTTTCATCAAGATGTTTAAAGAGATAGTCTGTACCCGTAATCGTTTCATTCTTGAGTTTTCTGTGCATCTTCAAGGTTAAATCCATCACTTTGGGGATTCAGAAAATCATGTTTTGCTAGCCAAGCTACGAAGACACTGAGATGAAAGGCAGCTCTTTTGCTAATCTCTAGCATATCTGATTTGCTTAGTTTTTCTGACGGTATATCATTTTCTTCACAATAAAATACAAGTGCATGATCGAAAAAATAATCTGCGCGGTCTATGGGAAAGTCTAATTGACTTTCTTCTTTCTTTGTCTCAGGCTGTTCACCCACAGTTGATTTTTTCTTAAAAAGGGACTTCAGCTTTCTAAACATCTTTATACCTCATATAAAAATATCCCATTATTCAAATAATGGGATATATTATTATTTCATCGTTGGGAACAACAAGACATCACGGATGGTTGTTGTATCAGTGAGAAGCATGCAGAGACGGTCGATACCGATTCCGAGTCCACCTGTTGGTGGCATACCGTATTCGAGGGCTTCAACGTAGTCGTAGTCGATGCCTGTTGCTTCGTCGTCACCGAGTTCTTTAGCAGCAGCTTGTGCTTCGAAACGTGACAATTGATCGATTGGGTCGTTCAATTCGGTGAAGGCATTTCCGTACTCTTTAGTCATGATGAAGAGTTCGAAACGGTCAGTGAAGCGTGGGTCTTCTGGGATTTTTTTCTTAGCCAATGGAGACACAGCAACTGGGTGACCGTAAACGAAATGTTGGTTGAATCAATGTTTCTTCAACGAATTCTTCGAAGAAGGCGTTGATGATGTGACCAACTTCAGTGTAGTGTTTTTTTCAACTGGAACATTCTTTTCTGCAGCAATAGCTTTGGCTTCATCCAAAGTCATGTCTTGCCAGAAGTCAACGCCAGTGATTTCCTTGATAGCGTCAACCATGTGGATGCGTTTGAATGGTTCGTTGATCTTGATTTCAGTTCCTTGGTAGTTGATAGGTCCGTCACCTTTAACAGCTTTAGCAGCGTGTTGGATGATACCTTCAGTCAAGTTCATGATATCGTGGAAGTCAGCGTAAGCTTGGTAAACTTCGATAGATGTGAACTCAGGGTTGTGAGTAGCATCCATACCTTCGTTACGGAAGATACGTCCGATTTCGTAAACGCGTTCCATACCACCAACGATGAGACGTTTGAGGTGGAGCTCAGTCGCGATACGAAGCACCATGTCGATGTTTTGTGCATTGTGGTGAGTGATGAAAGGTTTAGCAGCAGCACCACCAGCTTCATTGTGAAGAACAGGTGTTTCTACTTCAAGGAAACCTTGAGCATCGAGGTAGCGACGGATTTCAGAAATGATTTTTGAACGTGTGACAAAGCGGTCAAAGCTTTCACGGTTAGAAATCAAATCGAGGTAACGTTTACGGTAGATTGTTTCAACGTCTGAAAGTCCGTGGAATTTCTCAGGCAATGGACGAAGGGCTTTAGACAAGTGTGTGATATGAGTAGCTTTAATAGAAAGTTCTCCCATATCTGTACGCATAACTTCACCTTCGACACCGAGGAAGTCACCAAGGTCAGCTTTCTTGAAGATTTCGTAGTTTTCTTCACCGACAGCATCTTTACGCACGTAGATTTGGATTTGACCATCGCGGTCTTGGATGTGGGCGAAGCCAACTTTACCTTTACCACGTTTAGTCATCAAACGACCTGCGATAGTAGCAGTTTCGTTTGATTTCGTGCAATTCTTCTTTTGTTTTGTCAGCGTATTTTTCTTTTAATTGACCAGATGTAGCTGTGCGTTCGAATCGCTTACCAAAAGGATCGATTCCTTGTTCAGCCAAAGCCGCCATTTTTTCACGACGGACAATCTGTTGATCGTTCAATTCTTCCATGTGTTGATTTGACATGTTAGTCCTCCATAAAATAGTCGTAATTATTGTATCATAAATCACCCTTCTAAAGATAGGACAAATGATTAAATGTCAGATAAATAAAGCTAGGATTTGTCTATTTTTAGGACAAATCGTAAACTAGCATTAATCTTTGATTAGAAAGTTATAGAATTTATTGACAAATATAATAAAAAGGGTGTACAATAGCAAAGTAAGTTTCGTATGATATAAGGAGGAAATACGATGAAAAAAAGAAAAAAATTATGTTAGTAAAGCTGTGATGCTTGGCGCTTTACTAGCACCTATTGGGATGCCTACGGTATCTGTGTTAGCAGATAGCTTTTATCAAAATCAAACGAGTGCTCACGCTGCTGATATTACAAACTGGATTGCCAGCACACCTGAACAAATTACAAATAATTTGACAACTCAGAACATCAATCCACAGCAGTTGGATGGCCAACAGTACGTGATTCAATGGGGAGATACCTTATGGGGAATCTCTCAAGCAACTGGAATTTCTATTGAAAAATTAGCCTACGATAACAATATTCAGAATATTGATCTTATCTTCGCAGGTGATGTCCTCATCTTGAAACGTGATGGTGATGTCCCAGCAGGTTACCATGTGACTGGTAATGGTTACCGTTGTGCACATTCTAAGATTGTTATCAACAACTACTACGGTGATAACAACCGAGTGATTATCAATAACAGCACTTTTGTCTCTGATGACCATTCTAAGAATACCGTGATTTACGCTCCAGATAATTCTGACAATAGCGTTTCATTCTCAAATAATACGACTAACAATAACTAAACGACAAAGATACTAAAGATTCTAAAGATAGCAAGGATTCATCTTCATCATCAGAATCTAAAGATGCTTCATCAAGTTCAACAAGTGGATCTTCATCATCATCTTCTGCATCAAGCTCAACAGCAAGCAGTAGTGAAAGCAAAGCAAGTACAGAAAGTTCTAAAGAAAAAGAATTGACTGATGATGCTTTCCAAGACAAGGTTCAAAGTGAATTCGAACAAGTATATCAACAAAAACGTTCAGGTAGTCCTGCATGGAGTTTCTTCTCACATGAAGGTGATAAGACTGGTGCAAATGCTACCGCTAAGAAAGACACTGAAAGCAAAGCCCTTTACCTTCAAGGTGAAACGCCTAAGGCTCAAGACATTGTAGATGGACCTAAAGATGGTGCCAAAACTGAAGCTAATGCCAAAGCCCTCGCTCAAAAGATTTATGATGCTCTTAACAGTGATAGTAAGATGTCAGATCTTATCAAAGCAAAATATGCTCAAATTCAGGTAAGTTATAAGGGTGATAAGTGGGCTTTCAACGTTGATGTTTACAAAGAAAAAGAAAGTTCATCATCAAGCACTGAAAAATCATCTGAATCTAAGGCTTCATCAAGTGATGATTCTCAAACAGAAACACGCATGAGTTCAAGCTCATCAAGCCTTGAACGCTCATCATCAAGTTCTTCAAGCCACACTGAAACAGACTCAGAGGCAACTTTCTCTGACCTAACTGGTGACGAATAGAGAGGGGCAAGACATGTCAAAGAGAAATATCATTATTAGTGTTGTTCTTGCTTGTCTCTTGGTTACGGGAGCTGGATTTGGTGCTTTCTATTACTGGGGAACACACCATTTAGATAGTGTTGTACCTGGTAAGGTTTACCAATACTCAAGTACTCTAAACGGTGAGGTTAATAATCGTGTGATGTATGTAGCCTTCCAAGAAGGTGGGAACAAGGCGCTTGTGAGTCAGGATCGTACGACAGTGGTTAATGCTGCTAAGAGCCAGACTGATTTGACAAGGCCTATAATGACCAAACAGCTAAGTGGGAATACAGTGTGACAAAAACAACATTGACTCTTGGTAAAAAAGAGGATGATCAATTGTCACAATGGCAGTACAACAAGGTCTTTGCTTATGGCGACCACTTCACATCAAAAGATTTCTATTACCAGATTGCCAAAGGTGGTCAGGGTGAAGTTAAACAAAAAATGACCTTTAAAGAAATTAAATAAGCGTCTAAATATGACAAGATGCATTAGGTTTGGGACAAATTGTTCCAAACCTTTTTCTATCTTCAAATCACGAATAATCTTTCCTTAAGTGGGGTCGAAAATTGAAAAGAAAGTGTAAAAACGGTATAATAAGACTGTTTGGGCAATTGCATCTTAGTTAAAAAACAGACGAGTAAGATTGCCCTAGACAGTTGACTAAAAGCTTACTTTTGCAAGACTGAAGATTAAATTAAGAGCTGACTCATGTAGTAGTTTAGTTGTTAGTTTCCTAATTTATTTAAGTCTCTGACAAGAGAATGATATAAGAAAGAACGGACAGATGATTACTTCTATTGTTTTTGACGTTGACGATACTATTTATGACCAACAGGCACCTTATCGTATTGCCATGGAAAAATGTTTCCCTGACTTTGATATGAGTCACATGAATCAAGCCTACATTCGTTTCCGCCACTATTCTGATGTTGGTTTTCCACGTGTAATGGCTGGAGAGTGGACAACCGAGTATTTCCGTTTTTGGCGCTGTAAAGAGACGCTTTTGGAGTTTGGCTACCGTGAAATTGATGAAGAAACGGGTAACCATTTCCAAGAGGTTTACGAGCATGAGTTGGAGAATATCACCATGCTTGATGAGATGCGCATGACCCTTGATTTCCTCAAGGAAAAAAATGTTCCTATGGGTATTATTACCAATGGACCAACAGAGCACCAACTTAAGAAGGTCAAGAAGTTGGGACTTTATGATTATGTGGACCCTAAGCGTGTCATCGTCAGTCAGGCGACAGGTTTCCAAAACCTGAGAAGGAAATCTTCAACCTTGCAGCTGAGCAATTTGACATGAATCCATCGACGACGCTCTACGTTGGAGATTCTTATGACAATGATGTCATGGGTGCCTTCAATGGTGGCTGGCATTCTATGTGGTTTAACCACCGTGGACGTAGCCTCAAACCAGGTACTAAGCCAGTCTTCGACTTGGAAATCGACAATTTTGAGCAACTCTTTGGAGCGGTAAAAGTCCTTTTCGATCTTCCAAATAACAAATATATCTTTGATATCAATGATAATGAAAATCCAGTCCTTCAACTAGGTATCAATAATGGTCTTATGATGGCGGCTGAACGTCTTCTTGAGAGCAATATGAGTATTGATAAAGTGGTTATCCTTCTTCGTTTGAATGCGAACCAGGAAAAAATCCTTCGTATGAAATATGGAAGATAATAGAGCGGCCTCGTATGGCCGTTTTATTGTCTAGAACGTGAGATAAGGAGTTTGAAAATGGTAGAAATCAACAACTTAAAACATGATATTGAAGCACTAAGTGCTGAACGTGATGCTTTGAGAAAAGAGGTAGAAGCACTCGAAGCCAAACGTGACGATCTCTTCGAAGGTATTAGAGATGCAGAGCAGATGAAGGGCGTTGCTTGGGATTCCTATTATGCATTAGTGGACCACCTTAATGCTGAGGAAAAGCAAAGAGGGTTTGCTAACAACTATTGGGAACATGTCCATAGAACTGCCAAAATAGACGTGGAATTTATCTTGAGTCGTGGTCTTCGTTTTAAGCGTTTATTGTCTGAAGGACAGTATGATCTTGTCTCACAGGAACTAGACGATTTTGAAAATGAACTAGAGGACTTGGCCCGAGGCTTTGGTGTCGAATTAGACCGTTTGCCAGAGGAACCGAGTTGGAAATAATGGAAGTGAAGCTCTTAAAGTAATAGATTTAAGGGCTTTTTGACTGCTAAAAAGCGACCCTTGTTAAGGATCGCTTGTCTTATGAAGTCAGTCGCTGATTTAGCTGATCTTGTTTTGTTCATCCATATAGGACGTATCATTCCAACATTTAAGAGTGAAGTGCTCGAAATCATTGGTTTCGAGAATAGTGACAGAAGCATTGTCAAGACCGCCTGCCTTACGAAGAAGACCCAGGTTCAAAAACCAAGGAGGGTACGGATAGAAGCCGTTAAGTTAGCTCCGTGACCGACGATGAGGACATTTTTTAGCATCACTATCTTTTAAGTGTTTTAACAAATTCGGCCACACGTTTGGTTGTCTGATAGACAGACTCAGCTTGGAAGTTATTAGCACGGAAGTTGGCTAGGTTATGACGGAAAGGCATCCATTTCTTTTGGATAGATGGCCTGAATAAGTGCAAATTTTTTTGCCCTTCCAGTTTACCAAGTTGCCATTCACGCAGAGCTTTAGTGTAGGTAACTTTAGCTTTAGGCTTTTTGAGACTCCATGATGAGTTCAGTGGTTTTTTTAGCACGTGGTAGGTCACTTGAGAAGATCAAGTCAAAATGTGTGTCACTGAGATAGTGACCCTAACTCACGTACTTGTTCGATAGATTCTTTAAGCAAAGGCGAGTCTCCCTTGGCGCCTTGAAGTCGGCCTTCTAAGTTCCACTCGGTTTTACCGTGACGTACAAAATACAGTTTCATGATTACTCCTTAATATCAGCAAATTCAGCATTAACAAAATCAGCAAGATCTTGACTATTGATACGGATAGAACGCCCAATTTCCCCCGCTGAGACAATAAGGAAACCAGCTTCTTGGGCAGACTGATCGATGTAAATAGGGAAATTGTGTTTTTGGCGAATTCCCACTGGGTTGTTGGCTCCGTGAACATAGCCAGTCGTTTTTTGGAGATCCTTTTGTGGAATCATTTGAACTTTCTTGTTCCCTGAAATTTTAGCTAATTTCTTTTCAGACAGGTGCTCGGTGATAGGGACGATGCCGATGACTGGTCCTGTCTTATCTCCCTTAAGGGCGAGGGTTTTATAAATGCTCTCACGTGCCACATCTTCTGGAAGCTCTCCTTCTAAACCATTGAAGGATAAGCTATCATGGTCAATTTTAGCTTTATCAAGAATTTGGTCAACCAAGGTTTTCTTGACTTTGCCTTTCTTAGCCATTGTCATATCTCCTTTTAAAGTTATACATTTCTACCATCCATTATAACACATTCGTCTTAACACGCCTAAACCAATTTGACAAGAAGAAAACCAGTGCCTTAGACACTGGTTTTTACTGACTACTAGATGAACTTGTCGAAGTAGTCTTCTTATTTTTAGTTGGTTTTTGCTTAATCTTACCAAAGAGTTTTTCAAAGGTTTTACGTTTGTTTTTCTCTGGATTGATTTGGTTAAGATCTAGGATGTTGTCGAAACCTGGAAGACTTCCTTGAGACGTATACTGGTGAAGGTCATAGTCGATTTCAGTGTTTGGTAAAGCCTCGTAATAACCAGAATCGGTACCGTAGGCTGGAATCCAAACAGCGTCGAAGTTTTTAGTTGAAACTTCTTGCTCGAGCATGAAATAAGCACCAATATAGAGACCAACATTTTCAGCTCCAAGTCGTTTGAGCTCAGCGAGAAAGGCTTGGACACCTTGCTCCATGTTAGACATGGTTTCCTCTTCGACGTCAATCCAGTAATAAGTCGGTTTGTATGGAGAAGCATTTTTGTAGAAAATACGAGCTTCTTCCTTCATCTCCTTGACAGAAGTACCTTGAGCGTAGGAATAGACGGCAACTGGAACGTCACGTTTTTTGAGTTCTTTAATATGTGTTTTAAAAGATTTGTCGACCCCATTCGAACTAGCGGCATTGCTATCCTTACTAATCAGTGATCCACCGAAGACGCGGACGATAGCACCAGAAATATGATTTGACAAGACATCGTAATCGATATCCTGAGGTAGTTGCCACCCTGAAAGGTCGATAATGGGATTGAGTATCAGCTCCTCGTCGGAACTGCTAGATGTACTACTGGTTGTTGTTTTTGGTGTAGTAGCATAAGGAATAGCAGATTTCACGTTTTGAAGATGCGCCTGTTGTTTGGACGTATTGTGAATATTTGCAATAACTAATGCTAATCCTAAAAGAGCTAGAACCACGTAAACAACGATCGGTTTTATTCTTTTTCTCATTACTCCCATTCTACCTTAAATAGCGCAAAAATGCAAAATAGAATGTTTATAAATTCTGTGAGAGATATTAAAGTGACTGATTTCCAAAAAGCCTTTGTAGTGCTGACTTAGGCACATTTTATGAATAAAGGTGTTTTGAGCTAGCCTTGAATTAAGTGAATTTTTCATTTATTAAAGCAAGAAATTTAGCTTAAAAGTCAGTTTCTTCCTTGAAACTAGCGCCACTAGTGGCATCAGACCAGGCGACAAGAGCTTGAGCAGAGTTATCCAGATAGGTCTTGAGAGGTTGCTTCAAATCATAAATAGTCTCCCAAAATCCTAGGACCTTTCCTTCGTTGTCGATAGCAGCTTGGTAGGTCTGGATGAGGACTTGATCAAAACTGTCTGTTGGAATCTGATAACTTCTTTCTTTGGTAGGAGATGCTAGAACTTCAGACATGATCCAATCGGGCAGATTTTCAGGCTCACGGGGGAAGAAACTACCGTCAGCGCCACCGTTGTCGTAGAGAAAGTTTCCTTGGGCATCATAGGCTGCTAATTTATAGGACAGGTGATTCAGTAGTGTTTTTAAATCATTCATATCTTCATCATAGCTTCTTTCAGGAGAAATGGCAATGCTTTGGATTGGAGACAATATTATCGTAGGATAGTATCAGTTTGTCTGAGGAAAGTATTATCTCTTGGAGCAGTATCAGGGTATAATAAAGTAAAAGAAGACTCGAGGTGAGAACATGTCAAAACTTATTTTTCTAGATGTTGATGGGACATTGGTGGATTATCATAACCGCATTCCAGAGTCAGCAGTAAAGGCAATTCGTCAGGCGCGTGAAAAGGGGCATCTGGTCTATGTTTGTACCGGACGTAGCAAGGCAGAAATGCAACCTGAATTATGGGAAATTGGCTTGGATGGGATGATTGGTGGCAATGGCTCTTATGTGGAGCATCATGGCCAAGTCCTCATGCATCAGCTGATTTCCAAGGAAGATGCAGCAAAGATTGTGGATTGGCTAACAGAGCGCCATCTGGCCTTTTATCTGGAGAGCAATAACGGCCTCTTTGCCAGTCCCGATTTTCGGGAGCGGGCGCGTGAGACACTAAAGACTTACGCTATTCAAAAAGGGCAATCTGCAGAGTCTGTTGAGGGTAAGGAACCAGAAGATTTCATTCATGGCCTCCAGTATGGTGGGGAACTCTACCGTGACGACCTAAACAAGGTCAGTTTCGTTTTGGATTCCTATCAGGATCACTTGGATTCCAAAGAAGTTTTTCCACAGCTTGAAGCCCATACTTGGGGAGGACGAGGTGAAACAGCCTTATTTGGTGACTTGGGTGTTAAGGATATTAACAAGGCCCATGCCATTGATGTCCTTTTGGAACATTTGGGGGCTAAGCGTTCGGACACCATTGCTTTTCGGAGATGCCAAGATTGATATCCCTATGTTGGAATACTGTGAGATTGGTGTTGCCATGGGAAATGGTGGGCCAGAAATCTTGGCTATGGCAGACCTAGTCACAGACGATGTTGAAGCTGATGGCTTGTACAAAGCTTTTGATAAATTGGGCTTGTTGCAATAGAAAAAACTGAGTTCCTTTTTGGAGCTCAGTTTGTATTTTATGCTGGTTTACGACCGATAAATTTTTTCAAGAGATATAAGAGATAGCCAACAGCGATATACCCAGTACTGATGACCAGGACGTTTACCAAGACCTTGTTCCAACCAAATTTATTAACATTGATAAAGAAGTAGGCGAAGGGGCTATCTTTGGCACCTGGAATTGGGAGTTTTAGAACCAGCCCATTTAGAAGGGCAAAGGCAAAGTAAGACAGAGGGACCACGGACCAGTAAATTGGCTCGCGTAGACGGTAGGCTTTCTTAGCATCAAAAATGAGGGTATCAAGCACTAATCCCCAAGGCACAATATAGTGGACTAAGAAGTTACGGAGGGTCCAGAATTTCTCAGGTTCCGTAATAGGTGCCAAGAGGATATGATAGATGACTCCAGTGATGAGGATAGCCATGGTTACGCCACCCTTGTAACGCAAGAGTTTGGTGTTAGTCGTCGCATCCCCTTTTTTGAAGTCATAGATGATAAAGCAAATCAAACTAGAGAAGACGAGGATATTGGACAAAACAGTGTAATAGAGCAACATGCCCCAACCATCATCATGGATTTGGATAGAGACACCTACCAGTCCACAGAGAGCTAGTAAGATACGGTAAAAATCGTGAAATAGCCATAAGCTTCCTTTTTCCTAATAAATAATCTCTTATCATATCACATTTTTTTCACTAACAATTTATTGAAAAATTCTAGTAAAAATCAAAGTAAGAAAGACTTCAAGGAGATTACTATGTCCAATCTAATCGATTATCTTGAAAAGGTAAAGGAACTTACCTTTGATCAAGAGCCTCTAAATATCTTGGATAAGGTTTGCATCAATGAGATTGGCTACCTGACTTATGAAAAATGGCTCTCAGCAAGTGATTTACAGAAAACCTTCAATTTACATGACTATGCCGAGGGTAAAGAGCTAAATCCTGAGTATACCTTCATGGTGACTAAGGAACGGGTAGATTTGGCTGAAGCCATGGTCAGGTCGAAGCGTTTCGCTAGACTTAATCTAAGTGACTACTGTAGTGTCTTGGACAAGGAAGTCGAAAAGCAGTTTGCAGCCATGATTTTTAGCCTGCCTGAACTGGACTACCAGCAGATTGTTTTTCGTGGGACAGATGATAGCGTCATTGGCTGGAAGGAGGATTTTCAGCTGACCTACAGTAGGGAAATTCCAGCCCATCGATCAGCTATTGCCTTTTTGTCTGAGCACTTGCCAAAACTCAGTGGCCATATCGCTGTTTCTGGACATTCCAAGGGTGGTAATCTTGCCCTCTATTCGGCTGTTCAAAGCTCGACTGCTCTACGTGAGCAAATAGCAGAGCTTTTGCTCCTAGATTCCCCAGGCCTGATGAAGTCCCTCTTAGAGAAGCCTTCTTACCAAGAGTTAAAAGCCAGGATGACAGTTATTAGACCTCAAGATTCTGTTGTGGGGGTTATGCTCTATTGGGATAGGCCTGCCCAGCTAGTCGCAGCAGAAGGCATTGGATTTGCTCAACATAACGCCTTGACTTGGGAGGTTGATTTAGTGGCAAATGATTTTGTTTATGAGGACCAGCCAACAGAGTTGAGTCAACGTTTGGAAGAAACCTTCCAAGAGTGGATTGAGACCTTGCCCAATCAAGAACTCAAGCAAGTTTGCGATTTGGTTTTTGATACCATCCTTGATTCAGGTATTGAAAGCCTCGATGATATTGGCATCCAAGCCTTGCCACAGATAGGTCAGATGCTGCAAGAATTTGGCAATCTCTCGGACAAACAAAAGAAGGTCTTGCAAGACGGTTTCAACCAATTACTCTGGATATTTTGGAAGTCAGGAAATAAAAAATCTACCCTGCCCAAGCTTGAACTTCCTGATTTTATCAAGAAGTTGGGTGAATTGACAAATAACGATTAGGGGCAGCTGGACTATAGGAGTGGAGGATATCATGCCTAAAAACGTACTTATTACAGGAGCAACATCAGGAATTGGCGAAGCAACGGCGCGTGCCTTTGCTAAAGAGGGAGAAAATCTCATCTAACAGGTCGCCGTGTGGAGCGTCTTCAAGCCTTGAAAGAAGAGCTCCAATCGACCTATCCAGACCAAAAAGTTTGGACTTTTGCACTGGATGTTACCGATATGGACATGGTCAAGGATGTTTGCCAAGCCATTCTCAAAAGTGTGGGGCAAGTCCATGTTTTAGTCAATAATGCAGGCCTGGCACTAGGCCTAACAGCCTATCAAGATTATGAAGAGTGGGATCTGCTGACCATGCTCGACACCAATGTCAAGGGCTTGATGATGGTGACACGTCAGATTTTGCCAAGTATGGTTGCTGCTAATGAGGGCCATATCATCAATATGGGCTCTACGGCGGGCATCTATGCCTATGCAGGTGCAGCTGTGTATTCAGCTACAAAGGCCGCAGTGAAAACTTTCAGCGATGGTTTGCGTATTGATACCATTGCCACAGATATCAAGGTGACAACCATTCAGCCCGGTATCGTTGAGACCGACTTTTCACAAGTTCGCTTTCACGGTGACAAGGACAAGGCAGCCAAGGTTTATCAAGGTTTGGAAGCCCTCCAAGCCCAAGATATTGCGGATGCTGTCCTCTATGTCACCAAGCAACCACGACGCGTCCAGGTTTCAGACATGACCATCATGGCAAACCAACAAGCCACAGGGTTTACGATTCATAGGGGGAATAAATAGAAGATAAAAACATGACCTTCGGGCCGTGTTTTTTTGTTTGAATTTTCCCAAAACTATGAAAGAAACCCTGAAAATGCTATAATGTAAGGGATTACGACATTATTGAAAGGATAAGTCATGCCACCAGTTACTCCAGAACTTGAGATAGAACGTCAATTAATCGAGCAATTAACCTCTGGTGAGAGTCAGTGGACCTATCGACCAGACTTAAAAAATGAAGATCAATTATGGGACAACTTTTTTGAGAAGTTAGCGCAAAATAATGTTGCCCTACTCGCTGACCATCCCTTGACTGAGCAGGAGAAGCGCCAAATTAAGAACCAGCTTAACTTCATTAACTATTATGAAGCTGCTAAGTGGTTGGCGGGTGAAAATGGTATTGCTAAAGTCGAGGTACAGCGTGAAGATGCTAGCCTTGGGACTATTAGACTTTCTGTCATCTGGCGTGACAATATTGCTGCTGGAAAATCCAGTTACGAGGTGGTAAATCAAGTAGAACGTGACAAGGCTTATCCACAAGATCAGGACCGCCGTTTAGATACAACTCTGATGATTAATGGCCTTCCTCTTATCCATATCGAGCTCAAGAGCCCTCGTGTGGCCTTTTTGGATGCCTTTCATCAAATCAAAGTATGACCGTGAAGGAAAGTTACGTGGTATCTATTCTGCCCTTCAGATGTTTGTTGTGACTAATAAAGTAGACACACGCTATATCGCAGCTGCACGAGAAGATAAGCTCAATAAACAATTCTTGACATCTTGGGTGGATAAAGATAATAAACCCATGACTAGTCTCATGGACTTTGCTCATGAGGTCCTGTCTATTCCACGTGCCCATCAGATGGTGATGCAGTATTCCGTTATTGATGATAGTAAGAAAGCCCTCATTCTCTTACGTCCCTATCAAATTCATGCCATCGAGTCTGTTCAAGATGCCTCTCGCCGACAGGAATCAGGATATATCTGGCATACCACAGGTTCTGGTAAGACCCTAACCTCCTACAAGGTGGCTCGCAACCTCTTGCAGATTCCAGCCATTCAGAAGACGATTTTCGTCGTGGACCGTAGGGATCTTGACCAGCAGACGACATCATCTTTTCTTTCTTACGCCGCTAATGATGTCATCGATATTGACGAAACGGACAATACCCATGATTTGGTTAAGCGTTTGGCAGGAAATGATAAGCGTGTGATTGTGACGACTATCCAGAAAATCACGACCATGATGCGCAAGTTTCAAGAAGGTAAATACCAAAAGGACTCGGAAAAAATCAAGGACCTCCGTGTGGCTTTCGTTGTGGATGAATGTCACCGAGCGGTCACACCTCAGACACAAAAAGACATCAAGGGCTTTTTCCACAATTCGCTCTGGTATGGATTCACAGGCACACCGATTTTCAAGGAAAATAAACGTAAGCAATTAGGTGATCTGGCACAAACCACCCACCAACAATATGGCGAACCCCTCCATGAGTATACAGTCAAAGAAGCCATCCATGACGGGGCAGTTCTGGGATTCAAGGTGGACTATCGAAATACCATTATTTCGCCGATTCCTGAAGAAGACCTTCCAGATTCTGTCTATGAAGATAAAGAACACATGCTAGAAGTCTTGGATGCTATCCTAAACAAAAGTTATCAACAGTTGGGCTTTCCAAATGGTGTGGGCAAGACCTACGAGGCCATCTTAACCGTTAAGTCCATTCCACAGGCTCAGGCCTATTACAATCTGCTCAAGAGTATCAAGGCCGGACAGGAACGTGTAAAGGTTTCAGAGCGAGTTAAGCGCGTTCTACCTGATTTTCCAAAGGTGACGGTCACTTACTCAGTGTCGGAAAATGAAGAAGAGTCTATCGGCTACCAAGAACACATGAAACAGGTTATGGACGACTATAATCGAGAGTATGGGACCTATTTTAATATGGCTGATTTGCGTGGTTTTAACACGGATATCAATAATCGTTTAGCCAGAAAGTTAGATAAATACATTCCTCGAAATGAGCAGTTGGATTTGGTTATCGTCGTTGACCGTCTTTTGACCGGTTTTGATGCCCCCTGTCTATCCACTCTCTTCATCGACCGTAAGCCCATGCGTCCACAGGATTTGATTCAAGCCTTTAGCCGCACCAACCGTATCTTTGACAGTAAAAAGCGTTACGGGCATATCATCACCTTCCAAAGACCAGAGGCCTTTAAAGAGGCTGTGGATAACGCCCTTAGACTCTACTCAAACGGTGGTGAAAATGATGTCACTGCCCCAGGTTGGGCAGAAGAAAAAGCTAACTTCATCCAAGCCTGGATCGACTTTCAGGTAAAAGTGGAAGATGTGGAAAACTATGTCATCACGATTGAGCAGGCCACTAGCCCACAACTCCGTCGTATTGCCAAGGCTTACCAAACCTTCGACAAGTATCTGGCATCTATCCGTGTCTATAGTGAATATGATGAAGCAGCTATCTATGCGGAGACAGGACTGTCGGATGAAAAGCTTGAAACTTATCTAGGAATCTATCAAAATATCCTAGCAGAGCTTAAAAGCCGAGCTGAAGACGATGGTGATGATAATCTCTTTGATATCCACTACGAACTGGAATCCGTCCAAGTCGATGAGATTAACTATGCTTACATCCTGACACTGATTCAAAGTATGATTCAGCAGGAAGAAGATAGTCCACAGGCCCTCAGTGACAAAGATATCGAAACGGTTGATAACTATATCCAGAGTCTGGAACGCACCAATCCAAAATTAGCCGAAATCATCCGAAATCTGTGGAAAGAAGTCCAAGCCAATCCTAAAGATTACCAAGGACAATCGATTACTGGCGTCTTGGACACTATGATTGAAGCCATCATCGACGACCATCTCAAACGCTTTGCCAGAGAATGGTATGTCGGATTCGATGAACTTCGTTACTACGTCCAACACTATCGTAAAGGTGCTAAGAAGCAATCAGGAGAAAGCCAGCTCACCAAGAGTCAACGCTACAAAGACTACAAAGCAGAAACAGCTGATGCCCTCAACCCACTCAGCTACAAAAAACACATCAAAGAAGCCTACACTAAACTCATTGAAGAGGTTATTGAACCATTGAGAGTGGGGAGGTAAGAGAAGAAAATTATGAATCAATTTCCAAAAGAAGAACTATTTGCTGATTTTTTTACGGATGATATGCTAAAAGAGTTAGGTGTAGAGTCAGAAAAAGAGTTGAAATATTGCATGGGGTCATTTGTTATGGATAACTCAATTAACAAGGAATATTTTTCTAATTTAGACATTGGACATCCGAAAAATTTTGATACTAATGACAATCTGCCAACTGGGGGAAATGGCATTATATCAATAAAAACGATAGAGGGAAGAGGTCCAAAAGGGACGTCGCCATTCAAAAAAACAGGATTTGACGCTGGCCATATTTTAGGTAGACAGCTTTTTAAGGGTACTCGTTTTAACACTAGTAAGAAGAACAATAAAAATATATATAAGCAAACTAAATGGTCAAATCAGGGTAATCATCATACTGCCAAATGGGGGCATAATCAAAGCTACTTTGAGAATTTTATTGTTAAGGAAGTTAGTAAAAATAAAAAAATCACAGTGAAGTATGAAGCAAGACTAATTTATAATTTAAATGAAAAAAATACCAAGAGGTATTCATATAAGAAGTAGTTGTGAGCAAAATGAAGAATTGAATTTCAATGTTTTTTTGTTCCAAATGTTGAGATAGAAGGATGTATAGATTATAACAATAATAATTTGGAGATTGTAAAATAATTGGAGATTAATGGAAATGAAAAATTCAATATTTTTAATGTTTTTTTGTGTCGAAATGGTGAAAAGACAAATTATGATTTGTCTAAATTAATTGATATAATTCGAGTATCTTCTCCTATAGAAAGAACTGTAAAGTTAGGGAGTCAGCATACGATGTTTATGAATAATAGTAGAATTCCATTACATCATGTAACAAATGGATCATCATTAGAAGGGTACGAATACCTTCCTAGAAATAGAACAGTTTGGATTGGTAAATATCGTAGTGAAAAACCATATGAGGGAAAAATAGGTGAAGAAGAAATTAAACAAATTGATGGAGACCTTTTCGAACCTAGTGTTTGTTTAGTTATTCCTACTTCACATCTCTTTTTGATGGAAAGAAAATTTTTGGGTCCTTCAATCAATCAAATTGGGGAGTACTTATCAAGTTTTATAAAGAGTAAAGTTCCTAATGTTAAATATTCGGTGAAATTCGAGCCTTTGAAAACAGATAGTTTAAAACCTTTAATAGAAGCTTCTGAGAGTATCAAATCAATCGTGATTCAAATTAAAAATGAAGGTTTTCAACTGTCAAATTTGTTTCCAAATATCAACGATAGCAATAAAACTCTATTAGAAAAATTATTTGGTAATATGATTGAAGTTTCTGAAGAATTAGATATAAATACTACTACTGTAGCATTTAAAAAAAGTTGGTATAAGAGAGAAATGGATATAGAACGTATTTATAGAATTTTTGAATTTATTAAACTCAGAAGATGATAACTTAATATCAGCTAAAGTTGAATTTTTAAATCCAGAAACACATGAACCTTCTGAAATAGATTTAAAAAAAGATGGGTTCTATATTCAGGAAAAGACATCTTCAAAGACTGATGATTTTGAAAAATTAGCTAATCTAATGACATCGCATTATTATGACGATCAGAATCGCATTAAGGATGTTCATTATCTTTCATTTGGTTCTTTGTTATCTGTTGATGAGAGTGAATTTGATATTGTAACTGAAAATAGCATATAAAAATCCAAAACTAGAAAGGAGATGTTGTCATGCTTAAATTTATTGATAAATATTTTTGGTGGAGTTTATCGACTATAATTGTGTTAATTGTTGCAGTGTCTCTTTTTTTAGGAAATTATTTAGAGTTATATGATTGGTTTTTACAAAAATGCCTATACAAATAATACGAATTTAGTGACCATCTCAACAGTTTTTTTATTGGTATTTACTTTTTCTTTATACGGTTTTTTTATTAAGTTCAGATACAAATTCCCTTATATCAAAACTTAAGTTTAAAGAGTATAAGAGACTAGTGTCAATAGTTAATAGAGGCTTTATATCTAGTTTTATTATCGTTATATTTTCTTTTTTTAATGAAAAATATCTATAATTGGGTAGGTAAAATTTATATACTGTTCCTGTTTTTTTATTTTTTCTCTTACTTATTGGTTCTATGATTCAAATAGCTATTTATTTTACATTACTTTTTTAGATATGATTTGAAAACAAAATATAATAGTTTTGATGAAGATATAAAAAAAGAAATTCTAGATAATGAATTACGTGAAAAATTAAAACAATTTTTAGATGAAAATTTGTAAGAGTTGAGGAGAAAAATGACACCTAAATTTGTTTTTGGCAAAGAGAAAAATGATTGGATTAAAAGACCTCTATTATCTAATATAGAAAAAATATTAGATTACAGAGGGAGAACACCTAAAAAATTAGGTTTAAGTTGGAGTGATACAGGTTTTCTAGCTTTATCAGCTTTAAATGTGAAAAACGGCTATATTGATTTCAATGCTGATGCAAATTATGGAGATCAAGAATTGTATAATCGATGGATGGGAGATAATAATCTTCATAAAGGGCAAGTTGTTTTTACTACTGAAGCACCAATGGGAAATGTTGCACAGATTCCTAATGATGCATTGTATATTCTAAGTCAACGTACGATTGCCTTTGAAGTTAAACACCATTTAATTAGAGAGGATTTTTTAGCCACTTTATTACGTAGCCCAAAAATATTTAATGAATTAACTTCTTTGTCAAGTGGAGGAACTGCAAAAGGAATTAGTCAAAAATCTTTGTCAAATCTCAAGATTTCTTTACCTGCATCATTAGACGAACAATCCGCCATCGGCTCACTTTCCGCACCCTTGATGACCTTCTGGCTAGCTACAAGGACAATCTCGCCAACTATCAATCTCTTAAGACGACCATGCTCTCCAAGATGTTTCCCAAAGCTGGACGGACAGTCCCTGAGATACGTTTGGATGGATTTGAAGGGGAGTGGGAAGTAGTTAGCTTAGGAACATTGATAGAAAATTATGACGAGATAATATCAGGTGTATCAGGTTTTCCTATTGCAACATCTTCTAGAAAAGGTCTTTATTTACAGAATGATTATTTTGAAGGTGGGAGAACTGGAATAGATTTGACACTTGATTTTCATAGAGTTCCAATGGGCTATGTCACTTATCGTCATATGTCAGATGATTCTATTTTTAAGTTTAATAAGAATAATTTTGAAACTGATGTTCTGGTTTCTAAAGAATATCCTGTTTTTATTAGTAAAGATTGCTCTGATATCGATTTTCTACTATACCATTTGAATAACTCTAGGTTATTTTTAAGGTTTTCAACTATGCAAAAATTGGGTGGTACACGCGTTCGGTTGTACTATAAAAACCTTATTACTTATAAGCTTGCAGTACCGACAGTAAAAGAACAACAAGCCATCGGCTCCTACTTCTCAAACCTTGATAACCTTATCAAGTCTTACCAAGATAAAATTTCTCAGCTAGAAACACTTAAAAAAAAGCTCTTACAAGATATGTTTATTTAACAAGGGAGTGAAATATGGATGAAAAATTCATAGATTTAAAACATATAGATACTTCAATCGCAGCGAAAAATTTTTCTAATTTACTTAGTGAGAGTAGAACATATTTTTTAAATGGTAGTTGGGGATCAGGTAAGACCGAATTTTTAAATGAGGTCAAGAAAAAATCACAAAAAAAATTTATTACTGTTGATTTTTGGAGATTGACTGATACCCGAACAACTATTGAAATAGCATTCTCAAAACTGCACCCTTTTATTTATTGGTGTCTAAGAATATTTGTCGTTTTATTAGTCGCTGTTTCAATTTTGATGACTAATATTGTTGATATAGGATTAAGTGACTATTTGGGTAGTTTTAAAAATATGTTTTTGAAACTAGGAGGAGTAGTTGCATTAATAGTTGCAATATGGCAAGTATTTAAGAAGAAGTCAGATGAACTATACTGTTTCTTACTAAGTAACATACCGAAATGTTCGAAAGTCCTGATTCTAGATGATTTTGATAGAATATCGGAGAAGCAGCAAGAAGAAAGTTACAAACTTTTCAGTTTAATAAATGGCAAGTTACCTATTGTTTTTGTTGGTGATATTCAAAGAGTGTATTTAAATAAAGATAATTATTTATCAAAGATTATTGATCGACAAATTGAATTGCCAATTGTGTTGCACTCTTCTAATATTTGGAGAGAGTACTTTTATTACTTTGGAAAATAAATTTAATTTTTGTTTTATCAAATGATTTTTAAGCAAAAGAATTAGTTCGGACAATAGAAATTTACGAGATAGGTTTTCGTTTTAATGATTATGTGAATCAAGAATTCTTCTCCAGAGGAAAATTAGGCCATGTTCAAATTGAACAACAGCTTTTGGATTATTTATGCTTATCTTTTTCTATCCAGAGTTATATAAAATGTTATTAGAAAACATAAAGATTAAAAATTTCAAAAAAAGGAAAAAGCTGATTTCCCAGAATTGATTAGTTTTGGTTTTACGATTAAAGAAACTTTTGTTGACATTCAACAAAAAGACAATAAACAGTATCCTTTATGTTTTTCCAAAAATAGAAATGGATATTTACTTTATGAAGAACCGTTAAATAGAACTAAAGAGGAGTTAGATACTTTATTCAAAGATGATTCGAAAGAGTTAAGAAGAGAGTTAAGAATTTCTGATAATTCAACAGATTTTTTTATCAGTACCTTGCAAATGAATTCAGAACTTTTTCTGATCAAAAGAAAGAACAATTATTAAACCTAGTTATATCTGAATCTCTAAAAATATTATGATAGTCCTGCAATGGATTACATTGTTCAAGGTGTTCTAAATGATTATTTACCAATATATGAAAGATCCCCTCTAACAGATGAAACAAGAGCTAAAATTGTTGAAAAGTGGGAAGAAATACTTAAGGAAAAAGGTTTAGACCAATCAGAAATAATATATTTCATTGAAAAAGCATGGAATACTTAGTTTTTCATGATTTAGGACTATATTATACAGATTTAGAACTAAATACAGAGTACTATAGAACATTAAAACGCAAAGATTTCTTCCTAATAACTTATCTAAGTTCAGTTGATAAATTTGGTAAATTTGAAGAGTGGGAGGATTATATCTGGGAAGCAATAGACTGTTTTAGTGATAGAGAATTTTTATCATTTTGGATACTACAATCAATTGTTTTTTTAATAGGATGGGATTTGGTAGTTATGATAAAATTCCTGAAAATAAGACATATATTATTTGGACTGGAAGGTATTTATTTGAACCTCCTCATGAATATGTAGACTACAATGATACTGTAATCTCAAAAAAATTAATCATAGAATTTGTCAAATGGAATCAAATGGATACACATTTATTAAAGAAATAAATAAGGAGAACTTAATAGAATAAACCCCTTAAAGGATATGTTTATCTAACCTTTAAAAATTCCCTTTATCAGCATCCATAAGCACATCATTTTTCGAATAGTATAAGTGAGCCCCTTTGATTCTTTCAAAGGGTGCTCCTTAGTATTTAATAACTTAAAAGTATTTACTTATAATAACTTTAGAGTTATAATTAATTCGAAAAGGGGTTGCTTTGTGCACGCTATTTATTTTTATAAGGACAAACAAGGGAATCAACCGGTCTTGGACTACATGAGGCAGCTAGCTCGTCACGATAGCAAGGACAGCCGGATCAAACTCAACAAGCTCAACGACTATATTGAACTGTTGAGCCAGCATGGAACTCGTGCTGGCCAACCCTACATCAAACATCTGGATGCGGAAATCTGGGAGTTGAGACCCTTGCGGGATCGGATTTTATTCGTGGCTTGGCTGGATGGGAGCTTTGTCCTACTGCATCCTTTTGTCAAAAAGACGCAAAAGACACCCAGACGAGAGATCGAAAAAGCCAAGCGAGAGTTGCAAGATTTGAAGGAAAGAGGGCTAAGAGATGAAGAATAGTGCCATCGGCAGCAATTGGAAAGATGTGAGAGCAGAGCTCTTCACCAAGGAAGAAATCCTGGAAAGTGATTTGCGGGTCGCGATTATGACTGAGCTCATCGAGGCTCGGCATGAAAAGGGCATTAGCCAAAAGAAACTAGAAGAACTTAGTGGGGTCAGTCAACCGGTCATCGCTCGGATGGAGACAGGAAAGACTAGTCCTCAATTGGACACAGTTTTGAAAGTCTTAGCCAGTCTGGGCAAGACCCTTGCTGTCGTCCCACTGGAACAAGAAAAGGTCTAAAAGAAATCAGAAAGAATTACTATGGAAACAACACAAACCTCCCAAT
>BNJU01003807.1_pt1 | contig 92210 bp, 108 predicted proteins | sample 8539281 | NCBI WGS metagenome assembly BNJU01 (sample SAMD00202456, study PRJDB9452) | human saliva metagenome | isolation source: human saliva | place: Japan
AGGAAGCCCTCCCTTTATAAAACCTTGTGCTCCAGCTCCATTAAAGATACCGTCTTCTACCAGATTAACAGACAAACCGACCGAATATGCGAAAAGCCTTGTCTTGATGCCTGAAAAAGTGTTTAATAGACTTGTAAGCAAGAAGTCCTGCTAGCGGATCGCTTACCTGACGTCAATATGTTAGAAGGGATTTGTATGAAAGTAACAGTTACCATTGACCCCCATTTTCAAGAAGAAGGCGTAGTCATCACAGGGCCACAACCTAGCGAACGCATCCAGAAAGTCCAACAATTCATAGAGGAATTGGACCAGAAGGAACGCTTGCGAGCGAAAAAGGAGGGGGAAACCTATCTTGTAGAGACCCACTTGTTTCATCGTTTCTATATTGAAAACCGTCAAGTCGTTGGGGAAACAAAGGATGACCACTTCATCCTCACCGGCCCCCTCTACCAACTCTCTGAAGACTTACCCATCTACTTTTTAAAAATTTCCCAATCTGAAATTATCAATACCAAAGAAATCGATCACCTGCATTTTACCAGCAGCGGATCGGTCCAAATCAATCTGAAAAACGGGGCCATCACCTATTCGTCTCGTCGCTATTTAAAAGCTATTAAGGAGAAATTATCATGTTAAAGACTCATCTATCGAATGCCTCTAAAGGCATCTTCATCGGCCTTACCCTCTCTATCGTCTTTTCTTTCCTAAACTCACCTTCCACTTACATGCCTCTCAGTCCAAGTTCAGGCGTTGGACAATGGATGCAAGCCCACGACGTGCATGGATCCCTTGTCATGCTCTATTGTATCCTTATATGGGCTGGCATCGGCTTGCTCTTCAGCTTAGGAAAAAACCTGTTCAACAAAGACTGGAGCCTCCTCCGTGCGACCCTCAGCCACTACCTTTTGATGCTCTTTGGTTTTCTACCTTTGGCAACCTTGGGAGGCTGGTTCCCAATCCAAATCAGCTTCTACATCTCCGTCATTATAGAGTTTAGCCTTGGGTACTTGGTTATCTGGGCAGTTTCTTATCGCATTTACAAGAAAAAGTAGAAGAGATCAACCAACAGTTGCAAGGAAAAGCCTGAGGAATATAAAAAAACAGTTCAAATGAACTGTTTAGATTGAAGATAAAATATCCTGAAAAACTTTCCTTAGGTGAGGACGGACGTCAGCGAACTTCTTCGTAGTTCCATGACTAATTATTGAGCCTAAGGTCTCAATAATTCCGAGTGCCTGAAACAACTATGTTTCAGGCACTTTTCTCACCGCGGAAAGTTTTAATATATTCAGAATTGATTCTAATCATTAAAAATCATTTTTCTTTACAGAATGACTTTATTCTGTTACGAAAAATAGTTTATCTACATTCTCCTATGATTACTTTACTGGAGGAATTGGTGGCATAAATAAATCTTTCAAATCATCTACGGAGTCTGCTTTCATCCATTCTGGCATTCCTTGTTTCCAGACTAGACTTGAAGGTAACAACTGCCCTGATAGAGCCATTTGCGTCAAAGCATTCTTATCAAAAGGTCCAGATGTTTGTCCATTAACAGCTATGTGATAGGCGGTTGTAGGTAGGGGTGGTGGTGTCATTCCCATCTGTGGCTGCGTATTAGCCATCATATTATTCATCGTTCCGGCAATATTCTGGCCTACAGCCCCGCCAACCGCCATACCTGCCATCATTGCAGTAGGATTAAAACCTGCATCTCCTCCCAATGAAACAGCACCTGAACCAGCAGAGCCCATTTGTCCTAATGCTTCAGCACCAGCAATACCAACCTCTGTTTGTTTCTCAATTTGGAAGGCACCTAAATTTGAAGACTGCGTCTGCTTATGCTGTGCATATTGCCCTTCTTCACGCTGAATACGAATTCGCTCAACATAATCAGTTGTCTCAGCTTCGATTTTAGCCGTTGTGACATCTTTGGTAACGGAAATAAGCTGTCGATAACCTTCACTTGCCTTATCAACTTCTATTGACGCAATATCAACATTTGAAACAGTGACACCAAAAGTAGCTTCCAACCTCTTTATGACATCACTTTCAAGAGCATCATTTATTACAGCAATTTTATTCTCAAGTTTAATGACAGGAATGTTATGTTCCGCAGGAGCATTCGCAACAATATTTTTAGTATATCGAGCTACTGCATCCTTAATTTGTTTTTGAAAATCATTAAGATTAAATGTTTGAAGTCGATGGAGCTTGATGAATTCCTTATAATCAGAAATTTTAAAGCTAATTGTTCCTCGAACTGCAACAGGGACTCCAAAATCTAAAAACCTCGGATCATAGACATCAAAAAATGGCACTGCAAATTTCACTTGGATAATTTGCGCAAGATTGATGAAATAAACTTCTGCTTGGAAGGGTGTCCCACCGTCATAAGCCAAACCTACTATGCTCGCCAAAACGGGGAAGTTCGATGTCTTAATGGTCTGGTCATGAGGACCTAAAATATAATCTTGTATCGTCCCGTCTTTTTGCTTATATACAAAGACAGCAACTTCTCCATCTTTAACACGTAATGAGGATCCCCAGCGGATAGCATTTTCACGATTGCCTGCACTTTGTAGGACCCCTCTCGGATGCCACTTCCATATCAAATATGACGGTTCATCACAACGGATTTCATCCATGAAACCGCCTGTTTTATTCATATCAAATAATTTCATACCCTTCTCCTATAACTTTTCAATGTTTAAATCTATTAGTTATTTTATTTTCTTTTTTTTCCAAGGAAGAAGAAAAAATGATCCCAATAGTAAAATTGTTCCAGGTATTGAAAAAATAAGTACAAGAGCATTCTCTTTACCCAATGCATTTTCCAATAGCCCTGCTATTAAAACTAAAATTAGTCCGATAGAAAAAGTTAGAAGGAATTGCAATTTGTTGGAATTCTTAACAGTTGCAACCAAAACTTTTTGTTTTTTATGTTTTTGAGTCTGAGTGTACAACTGATGAATATAGTGAAATTCTTGAGTATTCCCAAAGGAAAGTGTTGCCTTCTGATAAGCTTGTTGTAGCTTTGCATCCCAAGCTTCATAATCATAATCATACGAATTCATATTTGAAGTCGCTAGAATGACAAATTCGTATATATCTTCTTTTGTATTAGGAATATAGAAATTTCGAATGATACTAATTTTTTTCTCTGCACTTTCAGCCAACTCTAATTTGGTTGCTAATTCGTCCACTCTGCTCTTGCTATTTGATCCCCTTAGCTCATAGCCACAGCTTGGACATGAAGACATAAAGGAGTTTAGCATCTCAGCACAATTTGGACACTTATGGAGGTCTCCATCATAGACTGATTTCCTTTGTTCCGATTCCGTGTGTGCTTCTCCTATTGCTACACCACAACCACTACAAAAACGAGCACCTTCAGCGAGTGCATGTCCACAATTTATACAAAAACCCATTTTCTTTTTCTCCATTTTCCCATTTAACGCCAAAAAGTATCGGCGATATGGTTTCATTATACCGCTTTTTCACAGCTCTGTAAATCCATTTTTTCCTTTAACAAAAGCATTCTAAGCGGTTACAAGTTTTTTTGAAAAAAGAGCTTGACCAATTTATCAAGCTCTATTTTTTAGATTCTCTTTTTCATCTCGGCAACTGCCATCATGACTTCCATTGGGGTCATGTTGTAGATATCGAGAGTTTTTAATTCTTCTAGTACTGGATGAGAGGCATCTGCTGCAAACAGAGACAACTGTTCTCTAAGCTCTGGAGAAGATTCTTGTGTTGGAGTCGCCATCGACACTTCGTGGCTTTGGCCTTCTAGTTGGCTCAAGATAGCATCTGCCCGCTTTAAGAGATCGTTTGGCAGGCCTGCAATCTTGGCCACATGGATCCCATAGGATTTATCCGCTGGTCCCTCTTCGATCCGGTGCAAGAAGGTCACTTGGCCATCCTTCTCCAAGGTAGCGACATGGACATTGCGCAAGCGAGATAGGGTCTGCTCCAGGTCGGTCAACTCATGGTAGTGGGTGGCAAAGAGGGTCTTGGCCCCTGTCCGGTCATGGATGTATTCGATGATGGCTTGAGCCAGAGCCATCCCATCATAGGTCGCCGTCCCTCGTCCCAACTCATCAAACAAGATAAGAGAAGCCGGAGTCGCTTGGCGAATGGCATTGTTGGCCTCCATCATCTCAACCATAAAGGTCGATTGGCCGGATACCAAGTCATCTGCAGCCCCAATCCGGGTATAAATGGCATCAAAGAGAGGGAGGGTCGCCGCTTGAGCCGGTACAAAGGAACCAATCTGAGCCATAATGACAATGATGGCCAACTGGCGCATATAGGTGGACTTCCCGCTCATATTGGGCCCCGTAATCAACTGGATATCACAGGTCTCATCCATGGAAATGCTGTTGGGGATGTAGCTTTGAGCTCCCATCACCTTCTCAACAACTGGGTGACGCCCCTTCTCAATCCGGATATCACGCGCCTCTTGAAAGACTGGCCGGGTCAGTTGTTGTCTTTCAGCTACACAGGCCAAGCCCTTGCAAGACGTCCACCGTTGCTAGGGCTTGGGCTAGGGACTGCAGGCGCTGGATGTACTTGCCGACTTCCTCTCTGATCCGTAGGAAAATCGCATACTCTAGACTGGTCGACTGTTCCCGAGCTTCTAGCATCTCCCCTTCAATCCGAGCCAGTTCTTCTGTCCCAAAGCGCTCAGAGTTTTTCAAGGTTGCCTTGCGGAAAAAATGAGCTGGTACACGGGATAATTGGGAATTGGTCACATGGAAATAGTAGCCATCTTTTTTATTGTAGTCAATTTTTAGTCCGGTGATGCCACTGGCTTCCCGTTCTTTGGCTTCGATCTCTGCAATCCAGCCGGTCCCTTCTCGGAGGACAACACGGTACTGGTCCAGAGTTGGGTCAAAGCCGGTACGGATGATATTGCCTTCTGTTAGAACAATCGGGGCATCCGGATCAATCGCAGCTTCGATGAGACGGCAAAGCTCTGGTAGCTCATCTAACTGGGCGATGAGGAGGTCTAGCACCGGCTCTCCCATCTCGACCAAGAGCGACTTGATCAAGGGAACATGGCGTAGGGTTTCGCCCAACTGCAAGAGGTCCTTGGGAGTGGTCTTACCAAAGGAAACCCGACTGGCCAAGCGCTCGATGTCATAGACACCCTTGAGACGATCTGCCAGATCGCTTCGCTCAAAGAAATGGTCCAAGAAGACCTGGATAATCTCTTGGCGTTCTTCGATCCGATGGCGATCCATCAAAGGCTTCTGGATCCAAGCCCGCAAGAGACGGCCTCCCATAGCTGTCTTGCTTTCATCTAGGAGCCAGTAGAGACTGCCATGTTTCTTGCCAGTCCGAGCATTTTCTGTCAGGTCCAAACTCGCCTTGGTCGCATAATCCATCTGCAAGAAATCGCGGACTTCATAGTGATGGGCAGGCTTGATATGATGGAGTTCCCGCTTCTGGGTTTCCTGGACGTATTGGAGCAGGCCTCCTGCCGCTATTCTCTCCAAATGAGTCAAGTCAGCCCCTAAAAGTTGGACATCCTCCGCCACTTCTGAGATAGGGGAGAGCAAGAGGTTCATTTGGCCAAGAAGGACTCTTTCTTCACCTTCTGACAAGGAGTAGGTCAGGACAATCTCCCGCGCCCGTAGGTTGCGAATCTCCCCACAGACCATGGCAAAATCATTCAGACTGGTGACCTGAAACTCCCCGGTCACTAGGTCCATATAGGCAAGGCCATAGTCTGTCTCATCATGAGACAAGGCTACCAGGAAGTTGTTGGCGCTGTCTGGCTTGGTCGAATCGACAACGGTCCCCGGAGTAATGACTTGGACCACTTCCCGTTTGACCACACCGACGGCTTGCTTGGGATCTTCCATCTGCTCTGCAATAGCCACCTTATAGCCCTTTTCGATCAAAACATCGATGTACTGCTGGGCCGAATGATAGGGAACTCCAGCCATGGGAATCGGATTTTCTGCATTTTTATTCCGAGAGGTCAAAGAAATCTCTAAAATCTGTGCTGCATTGACGGCATCTTCATAAAAGAGCTCGTAAAAATCCCCCATCCGAAAGAGTAAAAAAGCATCCGGATAGTCTTTTTTGATATCTAGGTATTGCTGCATGCCAGGTGATAGTTTTTCTGCTGCCATATCGTTCCTTTTCTATATCATTGCATTCATTCTGAGTGCTTACTCCAACTCTAAACTGACATAAAAGGAGGGCCGATCCCTTTATGGACTGGTCCCTCGCCCTTGACTAGTGACTAGAATGTTGGAGAATGGTCTGCTGGACTGTTTGTGCTACTTCTTGGTCCTTGCAAACAATTAAGAGGGTATTGGCCCCTGCGACGGTACCAAGGATTTGATCATCCAAAATCTCATCGACTGCGTTGGCTAAAATAGCCGCTTCTCCCAGCTCCGTCCGAACAACCAGTGTGAACTCCGCTCTCGAGACCACTTGTGCATATTGAGCAATCAGTCTAAAAATATCTGTTCGATCTGGTTCGTCTGCTAATTTATAATAGAGGCCACCCTTTTCTTTTACCTTGATCAGACCGATTTCTCGTAGGTCTCTGGATAAGGTGGTCTGGGTCACTCCCGCCCCTCTCTGATCTAGGCGGTCTTGAATGTCTTTTTGCGTCGATAACTTCTCATGTTGAATAATTTCTCGAATCAAAAGCTGACGTTCATCTTTTTTCATTTTTGCTCCACTTTTGAATAATTATACTTTGATTATACCAAAAAGTTTGAAGAAAGGCCGAATTTTGTGATAGAATAGTAACAAAAGACCAAAGGAGCTACTATGAATCATAAAGAACTTATTGCAAGTGAATTGGCAAAAGTCATTGAAGGCTTAGACCAAGAAACTATCTTAAATTTACTAGAGCAACCAAAATCTTCAGACCTCGGAGATATCGCCTTTCCTGCCTTTTCTTTGGCTAAAATCGAACGCAAAGCTCCTCAAGCGATTGCTGCTGATATTGCGGAAAAAATCGATGCCTCTCACTTTGAAAAAGTCGTTGCTACTGGTCCTTACGTAAACTTCTTCTTAGATAAATCACAAATCTCTGACCAAGTCATCAAAGCGGTTATCCAAGCAGGTGCCGACTATGGACAACAAGAAGAAGGTCAAGGAGCGAACGTCACCATCGACCTTTCTAGTCCAAATATTGCAAAACCTTTCTCAGTTGGTCATTTGCGCTCAACCGTTATCGGAGATGCTCTTTCAAATATCTTCCGCAAAATGGGCTACAACACCATTAAAATCAACCACTTGGGAGACTGGGGTAAACAATTTGGTCTCTTGATGGTCGCTTATAAAAAATGGGGTAGCAAGGAAGCTGTCGAAGCTAATCCAATCGATGAATTGTTGAAACTCTATGTCCGCATCAATGCCGAAATTGAAAACGATCCTGCTTTGGATGAGGAAGGACGTCTCTGGTTCAAGAAATTGGAAGATGGAGATCCAGAAGCAACTGAATTGTGGCAATGGTTCCGTGACGAAAGCTTGGTAGAATTCAACCGTATCTACAAACTCCTCGGTGTTGAATTTGACAGCTTAAACGGAGAAGCTTTCTACAATGACAAGATGGATGAAGCTGTCCAAATCCTTGAAGAAAAAGGCTTGTTGAAAGAATCTAAAGGAGCTAGCATCGTTGAGTTGGATGATGTCAACCTTCCACCAGCTATGATTAAGAAATCAGACGGTGCCACTCTTTATATCACTCGTGATATCGCAACCGCTATCTACCGTGCACGGACTTACAACTTTGTGAAAAACATCTATGCTGTAGGTCAAGAACAATCCAACCACTTCCGTCAGTTGAAAGCTGTTTTGAAGAAAATGGGATTTGACTGGAGCGACGATATGATCCACGTTGACTTTGGTTTGGTCACAAAGAACCGCCAAAAATTGTCAACTCGTAAAGGAAATATCATCCTACTCGAACCAACTCTTCAAGAAGCCATCTCTCGTGCTAAAGCACAGATCGAAGAAAAGAATCCTGAATTGGAAAACAAGGAAGAAGTGGCACATGCAGTCGGTGTTGGTGCCGTTAAGTTCTACGACTTGAAGACTGACCGTCGCAACGGGTATGACTTTGACCTTGAAGCCATGGTATCCTTCGAAGGAGAAACTGGACCATACGTTCAATACGCATACGCGCGTATCCAATCCATCCTTCGCAAAGCCAACTTCACTCCATCTGCAGATGCAACTTACAGTTTGAGCGACCCAGAAAGCTGGGAAATCATCAAACTTCTCCAAGACTTTGCTCGTGTCGTGAAACGTGCTGCTGAAAACTATGATCCATCCTTGATTGCTAAATATGCCATCAACTTGGCTCAAGCCTTCAACAAGTACTATGCTCACACTCGTATCTTGGATGAAAGCCCAGAACGCGATAGCCGCCTTGCTCTTAGCTACTCAACAGCAGTTGTTTTGAAAGAAGCGCTTCGTCTATTGGGTGTCGAAGCACCTGAGAAAATGTAATATCTTCCTTACTTTTTGATAGGAAACCATCTCTTTTAGGAGTGAGAGGAATCGCTAAATAAATCTTATTTAGTTCCATCTCACTCCTTTTCTTATGTTAAACACACCTATATTTTTAGGGATTATCGCTTCCCTTTATCCATTATCTTACCCTCTGGAGAACCCCATGAATCAAACTGTTTATATTCTTATTTTAGTTAGTCTGCTTATTCTCTTTTTAATCAATAAATACGAGAGAGAAAAACTGCAAAAGATTTTACAAGAGCAACTCTTAAAAGATGAAGCCTTCAAGGCAAGCATCAAGGAACAAATCCAAACGACGGAAAACATCAACGATGTCATCCACGCCATCAATAAGGAATATCGCCTCGGCCTCTTGCTTTCAAAAGAAATCACAGATCAATTAAAATAAGCAGCAAAAAGGAGGCGAGATTTAGTTTCTCGCCTCCTCTTCTCTTTTGATAAGAAAAGTACCTCAATACAAATCTTTAAAATAATATAGCTAGATGATTTTCAAAAAAATGTTCATTATTATTAATCATTTAAGCAAATCTATAACTTTCCGCTGTGAGAAAAGTGCTAGAAACAATAGTGTTTCTAGCACTCGGGAGTTTTGAGACCTTAGGCTCAAAACTAAGTCATGGAACTTTGCAGAAGAAGTTCGCTGACGTCCGTACTCACCTAAGGAAAGTTATTTAGAAGACTTTATCTTCAATCTACCCCCAAGCTTAGGCTTGGGGGTTCTCATTTTAAAGATGATACAAATCTTCTACAATGGCCGCTACTTTTTTGATATCCCCTAGCATTCCTCTCATCTCAAAGTCTGCTAGCATAGGGAAAACCAAAGCGTTGGCTGTACTGCTTGGCCGTTAGGCAATATTGATTGTTGAAGTTGCGATTTCCTGATCCTACAACTCCCAAGCATTTAGTGGCATTGTCTCCATAGGCGATAAAGTCTGCTACATCGGTCGTTAAAATTTCCACATCTCCATTATCAACACCATTTCCTCCTTCTAGGTAGGTCGGCAAAAAGGCGATAAAAGGTGTATCAACTTCAAAGAAGGGCTTCCCTTCTTTGACTAGGTCTTTGACATGGATTTTTCAATGACCAAGTCAGGGTACTGCTCCCATAGATAATCACTGAGACGACGAACAAAACTTTCAGTATTGCCACTTAAACTGATATAGACAAAACATACTTTCATTTTCTTCTCCAATCAGACCAGCTCCTCTTCTTTGTTCCAGACTTGAGGAGTTTTTTAATGCTATGATCTAAGCTTGAAGGTCGCTAGCTGGTCTATTTTTCAATTTGTAGAGGAGGATTCCCAAGTAAACAAGGGCTACAACCACACTCAAGACAAGTGCATATAAGCTAGAAGCCTGTAACAAGGTCCGCAATTTGTCTGACGTGATCACAGACATAGAAGAACGATAAGACAAGAAATTATGCAAGCTCATTAAGACAAAGGCACCAATCTGTCCCATATAGGCATAGGTCGCCTTAACAATATCCTTTTTAGACAGGAAGAAATAGGCAACTGCAATCAAGCCCGCGATCAAAAGAGATAGCAACAACCAAGCAATCGGTCCGCGTAAGGCTACGATTAATTTTTCAAGGAAGGCTTTGTATTCTTCCCGTTCAAGAGCAGTGGTTAAGTTCAAAGAAGCTGCCATTTCATCTGTGAGCTCCACTTTAGCCAATCCAAAGAAGGACTGAGCAGTTAATAGAGTTCCCATCGCTGATAGAGCTAGCAAGACATACATATAAATTGGATTTTTCTTCATTGTATTTCCTCGTTTCTAATATCCATAGTATTTATTATAACGTGAACCTTAGGGAAGCGCAAGTTTAGATTTTCCCAGCGATCCTGTTCTAAAAAAGCTCCCTCTAAATCAGGATATGATTCAAAAGGAGCTCTTCTTTCTAAGTATATTGCTTCTAGAATGTCGAAAACAAATTAGTTCAAGTGCCAGATATCTTCGTTGTACTGAGCGATGGTACGGTCAGATGAGAAGAATCCTGCTTTGGCAATGTTGACGATGACTTTATCCAACCATGCGTCACGGTCTTCGTAGTCAGCCAACATTTGCTCTTTGACTTTGATGTAGTCTTCCAAGTCAAGAAGGGTCATGAACCAGTCTTTGTTGATCAACTCATTGTGAAGACGAGACAAACGTTCTTGGTTACCAACTGCAAGAACAGCGTCGCTGATGATAAAGTCAACCAATGGTTTGATCGCTTCACGAGCGTAGAATTCGCTTGATTTGTATGCTGATTTTGCGTAAAGGTCGATAACAGTTTCTGAATCTTCACCGAAGATATAGATGTTTTCGTCTCCAACCAACTCAGCGATTTCCACGTTAGCTCCGTCCATAGTACCAAGCGTCAAAGCTCCGTTCAACATGAATTTCATGTTACCAGTACCTGAAGCTTCTTTAGAAGCCAATGAGATTTGTTCTGAGATATCACATGCTGGGATCAAGAAGCTTGCTGCAGTCACGTTGTAGTTTTCAACCATCACTACTTGCAAGTGTGGAGCTACTGCTGGGTCGTTTGCAATGACTTCTGACAAGCAAAGGATCAAGTGGATGATATCTTGAGCGATGGTGTAGGCAGGAGCTGCTTTACCACCAAAGAAGACTGTGATTGGACGAGCAGGGATATTACCAGCCTTGATGTCCAAGTATTTGTGGATGACATACAAAGCGTTCATTTGTTGACGTTTGTACTCGTGAAGACGTTTGATTTGGATATCAAAGATAGAATTTGGATTGATTTCCACACCTTGGTGATCTTTCAAGTGACGAGCCAATTTACGTTTGTTGTGGGCTTTGATGTTTTCCAATTTTTCTTTGACAGCAGCTTTATCTTCGTATGAGAGAAGGTCTTCCAACTTAGAAGCATCATGGTGCCAGTCACGTCCAAGGATCTCATCCAAGTAGTGAGACAAGCTTGGGTTGGCATGCATAAGCCAACGACGGAAGGTAATTCCGTTTGTTTTGTTGTTGAATTTCTGGGTAAAGGTCGTAGAAGGCCTTCAACTCTGAGTTCTTCAAGATTTCAGTGTGAAGAGCTGCAACCCCGTTTACACTGTATCCATAGTGGATATCCATGTGGGCCATGTGGACACGATCGTGTTCATCAATGATTTGAACAGCTGGATCTTTGTGTTCAGCACGAACACGACGGTCCAATTCTTCAATGATTGGTACCAAGTGAGGAACCACTTCTTGCAAGAATTCAAGTGGCCATTTTTCAAGGGCTTCTGCAAGGATTGTGTGGTTAGTGTAAGCGGTCATGCTACGAACGATAGAGATGGCTTCATCCATTTCGATACCGCGTTCAGTCAAGAGACGGATCAACTCAGGAATGACCATAGATGGGTGAGTATCATTGATTTGTACAACTGCGTAGTCAGCAAGGTCATGCAAGTTGCTTCCTTTTTCGATCGCTTCGTCGAGGATCAATTGTGCACCGTTTGAAACCATGAAGTATTGTTGGAAAATACGGAGCAATTCCCCTTGACGGTTACTATCATCTGGGTAAAGGAAAAGAGTCAAGTTGCGAGCGATATCTGTCTTGTCAAAGTTGATACCATCTTCAATGATGGATGAATCAACTGAATCCAAGTCAAACAAGCGCAAGCGGTTCTTGGTTTCGATCTTGTAACCAGGTACATCGATATCATAAAGCGTAGAAGTCAAGGTAAAGTGTGCAAATGGCACTTGGTAGCTACGGCTTGAACGAACGAGCCAGCTTTGGTCAGTCAACCATGCGTTTGGAATCGTTTCTTGTTGGTTGTTTTTAAGAACTTGTTGGAACAAACCAAAGTGATAGTTCAAACCAACCCCATCCCCTGTCAAACCAAGGCTTGAGATAGAGTCGATAAAGCAGGCCGCCAAACGTCCCAAACCACCGTTACCAAGTGATGGTTCCAATTCCACTTCTTCTACTTCGATCAAGTCTTTACCAGCATCTGACAATTCTTTTTTGACATCGTCGTAAAGACCCAAGTTGATCAAGTTATTCGACAAGAGTTTACCGATCAAGAACTCAGCTGAGATATAGTAAACTTTTTTCTTACCAGTATTTAATTTCTTTTGGGCACTTGCTTGCTTGGTGTAATTAAGCAAAGCAATGTACAATTCTTCGTTTGAACATTCTGCAATTGTTTTTTGATGATGATCAATCACATATTTTTGTAATGATTCCATGGTTAAGTGTCTCCTTGTGTTTTGATTAGATAGGGGGAAAGATTATTTTTCCGCTTTTTTCGCTTCTTCTTTCACCAAGTCAGTATTTTCACGACGATAGATGGTTGTGAAATCAAGTAATTCTTGCTCAACAGCAGGAGTCAATTGATCCGCTGTCATCCGCCATGCCCAGTTGCCACCAAGGGTAGATGGGAAGTTCATACGAGCTGAGCCATCCAACTCTAACAAATCTTGCATGGTAGCGATGGCCATAAAGCTGACTGAAGCAAAGACGGTACGAAGCATCGCATGTGGAACAGATTCGTATTCTTTACGGTTGGTGTAACGAGCAAGGTACTCACGAGTTGGATCGTCAATTTCATTGCGGTACCATCCAAGAACCGTGTTGTTATCATGTGTTCCAGTGTACATAACAGAGTTGTTTGGCGCTAAGTGAGGGCTGTCGATACTTTCATCGTCAGGATTGAAGGCAAATTGAAGAATCTTCATGCCTGGGAAGCCTGTGCGCTCACGAAGCTCAATGACTTCGTCCGTCATGAAGCCAAGGTCTTCTGCGATGATGTTCAAATCACCGAGTTCTTCTTTCACTGCGGCAAAGAGTTTGTAGCCAGGACCTTTGACCCATTTACCTGGTGCTGCTGTATCAGAACCAGCTGGGATTTCCCAGTAAGATTCAAAACCACGGAAGTGGTCGATCCGCACGATGTCGTAGATCTTGAAGCTCTCACGCAAGCGTTCAATCCACCATTTGTAACCATCTTTGTCCATTGCTTCCCAGTCATAGATTGGGTTGCCCCAAAGCTGACCAGTTGCTGAGAACTCATCTGGTGGGCATCCTGCGATGCAGGTTGCTTTTCCATTTTCATCTGTTTTAAAGAGATGAGGATTTGCCCACATATCGCTTGAATCTTCCGCTACGTAGATTGGCATATCACCTACGATCTCAATATGGTTGTCGTTAGCGTATGCTTTCAATTTCAACCATTGTTTGAAGAAGAAATACTGTGTTACTCGATGGTAAGTCAATTTGTCTTCCAATTGAGCGCGGTATGAAGCAAGGGCTTCCGGTTGACGTGCACGAATCGCAGCGTCTGGCCATTCTGTCCATGCTTTTAATTCAAAGTGCTCTTTAATAGCCATGTATTCAGCAAATAATTCCAACCAAGCTGCATTTTCTTCAGCAAAACGGCTGAAGTCATCCCAATCACCGTTTTCAATAAAAGCTTTAACCGCTTTTTCTAGAAGAGGACGACGTTGTTCGAAGATCTTCGCATAGTCTACTTCTGTTGGGTCTTGACCAAAATCAACACCTTCGACATCGGATGCATCCAAGAGCCCTTGCTCGATCAAGAGATCGAAGTCAATAAAGTGGGTGTTGCCTGCAAAAGCTGAGAAGGATTGATAAGGAGAATCTCCATAACTGGTTGTTCCGAGAGGCAAAATTTGCCAATACCGTTGCTTAGTCCGAACGAGGAAATCGACAAAATCGTAAGCTGCTTGACCAAACGAACCGATTCCATACTTCCCAGGCAAGGATGAAATGTGCATCAAGACACCACTTTGGCGTTTTTTCATTGAGGGTACCACCTTTAGTTTAATATTTTTTGTTTCGAAAGAAAAATAGACCAACTTTCTACTCTAATCCAGTTCTCATTCCGACTTTTAGAAGGGTTAGGAAGAGTGCAATTGTCAGAAATAGAAAAAAATTTAACCTATTTATAAATGACCCTAGATCATCTTTATGCAACGTTTAAGGAAAACGTTTGCGTTACGTGTCCATTATAAAGTATTCTTGTGGGGTTTATGCAAGAGGTTTCCTAAACTTTTATGATTTTTTCTGCAGGTTCACCCCACGCCTAGTTTATCCTTTTCTTATTTCTTGTCAACTATTTGTGTGTATTTAATAGAAGATAAAAAATTTTTAAATTTTTTTGCACAAAGAGCTTGCAAACGTTTTCTTCCTGTGATATACTATTCGTGTTAAGGAAAACGTTTGTCTAAAACGTTTTCAACTAATAATCTTATTTTTATTCTTTAGGAGGAATAAATCATGAAACGCACAATTCTTCGAAGCGCTGCTGTACTTGGTACAGTTGGATTCGCATCACTTCTTTTGGTAGCTTGTGGAGGCAAAAAAGACGACTCTGCTGCTTCTGAAAACGAGTTGACAGTCTACGTTGACAATGGTTACAAAGCTTACATGGAAGAAGCTGCGAAAGCTTTTGAAAAAGAAAGTGGAACAAAAGTAACGATCAAGACAGGTGACGCTCTTGGTGGATTGGACAAATTGTCTCTTGACAACCAATCTGGTAAAGCTCCAGACGTTATGATGGCACCATACGACCGCGTAGGTGGTCTTGGTAACGACGGTCAATTGGCTGAAGTGAAATTGAACAAAGACAGCAAGACTGACAAAACAACTGAATCACTTGTAACAAACGGTGGTAAAGTATACGGTGCACCAGCAGTTATCGAAACATTGGTTCTTTACTACAACAAAGACCTCATACAAGAAGCTCCAAAAACATTTGGTGAACTTGAAGAATTGGCAAAAGACAGCAAGTATGACTTCGCTGGCGAAGCTGGTAAAAACACTGCCTTCCTTGCTGACTGGACAAACTTCTACTATGCATATGGACTTCTTTCAGGTAACGGTGGATACGTCTTCGGTAAAGATGGTACAGATCCAAAAGATGTTGGTTTGAACAACCAAGGTGCGATCGATGGTATCGAATACGCGAAAACTTGGTATGCTAAATGGCCAAAAGGATTGCAAGACACTAAAGGTGCTGCAAACTTCATCCAAACTCAATTCCAAGAAGGTAAGACAGCTGCCATCATTGATGGTCCATGGAAAGCATCTTCATTGAAAGAAGCAAAAGTAAACTACGGTGTAGCAACTATTCCTACTCTTCCAAATGGAAAAGCTTACTCTGCCTTCGGTGGTGGTAAAGCTTGGGTTATCCCTGCAGGTGCTAACCACCCTGAAGCAGCTCAAAAATTCGTAGACTTCTTGACTTCAACTGATCAACAAAAAGCTTTCTACGATAAGACAAACGAAGTGCCAGCTAACACAGAAGCTCGTGAGTACGCTGTTGGTAAAAACGATGAATTGACAACTGCCGTTGTTAAACAGTTTGAAAATGCACAACCAATGCCAAACATCTCTGAAATGAGTACTGTTTGGGATCCAGCTGCAACTATGCTCTTCGACGCTGTAAGTGGTAAGAAATCTTCTAAAGATGCTGCTGACGATGCTGTTAAATTAATCAAAGAAACTATCGAACAAAAATTCGGTGGCAAGTAATACAGTTCCCAAGGGGCTGGGAGTGTTTCCCAGCCTTTCGCTGTGATGTGGCCTCTGGTCGCTCACTTATAAGGAGTCGATATGGAAACACAACAAAATCCAAAAAAGGCAATGTGGTTATCCCTCATTCCTGGCTTGGGACAAATCTATAACAAACAGAAAGCAAAAGGGTACATCTTCCTCGGTGTAACACTTGTCTTTCTCGCTTACTTTTTCGGTATTGGTTTGGAGGAATTGTCTAAACTAGTTACCCTCGGTACTGTCCGTGGAAAAGATAATTCTCTTTTTATCTTGATTCGTGGTGCCTTCCACTTAATTATCACCGTCGTTTATTTGATGTTCTACGCCTTGAATATCAAAGATGCTGGTACTGTAGCTAAGCGGATTAATAACGGGATTCGAGTGCCGAAGACCCTAAAAGAGATGGTGAATGCTATCTATGAAAATGGCTTCCCCTATCTCTTGATCATCCCTTCTTATATTGCCATGACCTTTGCAATCATCTTCCCTGTTTTGGTTACCTTGATGATTGCCTTTACCAACTACGACTTTAAACATACAGCTCGCTTTACGCTCCTTGATTGGATCGGACTTCAAAACTTCACCAACATGTGGACTTTGAGTACCTTCCGTTCTGCCTTTACATCTGTATTGGGCTGGACCTTGATCTGGGCCTTGGCAGCTTCTACTCTTCAAATCGTTCTTGGTATCCTAACGGCTATTATGCCAACCAACCATTCATTAAAGGAAAACGCATCTTTGGTGTTATCTTCCTTCTTCCTTGGGCAGTTCCTGCCTTCATTACGATCTTGACCTTCTCAAACATGTTCAACGATAGTATCGGGGCCATCAATGCGCAAGTCCTTCCACTCTTTGCGAAGATTTTCCCATTCTTGGATGGGGTTCTCATTCCTTGGAAAACTGATCCTACCTGGACGAAGATTGCTTTGATTATGATGCAAGGTTGGCTCGGCTTCCCTTACATTTACGTTTTGACACTCGGAATCTTGCAATCTATTCCAAACGATCTTTACGAAGCAGCCTATATTGATGGGGCCAACGCTTGGCAAAAATTCCGCAACATTACCTTCCCAATGATTTTGGCGGTTGCGGCACCAACGCTCATCAGCCAATACACCTTCAACTTTAACAACTTCTCCATTATCTACCTCTTTAACGATGGTGGACCTGGATCTGTTGGTGGTAATGCTGGTTCGACAGATATCTTGATTTCTTGGATCTATAAATTGACAACGAACTCATCACCTCAATACTCAATGGCTGCTGCGGTTACGTTGATCATCTCTTTGATTGTCATCTCGATCTCGATGATTGCCTTCAAGAAACTGCACGCATTTGATATGGAGGATGTGTAAAATGAAAAATTCAGTTCAATTTAAACGCCGCCTTAATCATTTCTTGACTTACCTCTACTTGGTTGTCCTTTCCATCATCATCATCTATCCATTGTTGATCACGGTTCTTTCAGCCTTCAAAACTGGTAACGTCAGTGCCTTTACGCTTGATTTCAGTGGCAGTCTCAGCTTTGATAACTTCCAAAAACTCTTTACGGATACCCTATATGGTACCTGGTATCTCAACACCTTGATCATCGCCATTATTACCATGGTTGCTCAAACATCCATCATTACATTGGCAGGATATGCTTACAGCCGCTATAACTTCTTGGCTCGTAAGCAAAGTTTGGTCTTCTTCTTGATTATCCAAATGGTCCCTACCATGGCTGCTTTGACTGCCTTCTTCGTTATGGCCTTGATGTTGAATGCCTTGAACCACAGCTGGTTCCTCATCTTCCTCTATGTCGGTGGGGGAATCCCAATGAACGCTTGGTTGATGAAAGGTTACTTCGATACAGTCCCAATTTCACTTGATGAATCTGCAAAATTGGATGGTGCTGGACACTTCCGTCGCTTCTGGCAAATCGTCCTTCCATTGGTTCGCCCAATGATTGCGGTCCAAGCTCTTTGGGCCTTCATGGGACCTTTTGGAGACTACATCTTGTCTAAATTCTTGCTTCGCGATGAAATCAATTACACGGTAGCTGTTGGTCTTCAAACCTTTATCAGCGACCAAAAAAATCAAAAGATTGCCTTCTTTGCGGCAGGTGCGATTCTGATTGCAGTTCCAATCTGTGTTCTGTTCTTCTTCCTTCAAAAGAACTTTGTTTCAGGCTTGACAGCTGGTGGGGATAAAGGATAAAATAAACTTTTCTATAACCTTCCAGCTATGATGAAAAGGACAAGATCTCCTCTCGTGCTTTTCTCCCAGTCACATTAATTTTATCTTTAAGGAAAGGATGGGAGTGGGACAAGGGTAGCAAGTTGATTGATTTGCTACCAGTTTCTCTCCCATCTTTGGTTAAGGATAAAATCATGTTGTGCTCTCCATACAAGGGAAATCCATCCCGGAGATTAGAAGGTCTCTTCATGCCCTATCCATTTAACTATTTTTCCAGTCTTTTTCAGGTGAGAAAAGCATTTGCCAACCGCAAACAACTTAATTGGTTCCAAATGATCTTTACCTCACTCTTTCTTCTATCCTTGACCCTCATTCCCGTTGCCATTCAAAATGCAGAACTACAGACCTACCCTTTAACCACCTTCGTTAGTGATGTCTTTGATCCCTTAACAGACGACGTTATGAAGGATTTAAAAGAAAACATACAGATAAATCAGCAAGAACTAGTCTATAACAGTCATTTTGGAGTTCATAAAAATGAGGCTGGTCATGTTATCTTAGGCCATCACGAAGGAACTCAATTAGGAGAAAAATTAACTCTTTATTTCGATAAAAACCAATTGATTGTAAGTAAAGAAAAGAAAGAACTAGCTACGATTCCTTACCAAGCCATCAATCAAGAGAGCATCCAGGACAAAAAGGAACTCACTAAGGCCATTTCCAAAGATTGGTTCCAGGCCAATCGATTGGCTGTTAGCCTCTTTCTCGTCCTCTTCTCAGCTTTCTTATCTGCTGTGAATTTTGCCATTTTAGTATTTGGAGCTTCCTTCTTCCTCTTCTTGACACGGAAGTCACGTCTCTTCTCTCTCAAGACCTTCAAAGAATGCTTCAATTTCACCCTCAACTGTCTTGGATTGCCTATTCTTGCAAGCGTCCTGATCAGTTTAGTATTCCACCAAGTCTTTACGACAACCATCTTGATCCAAAATATCCTATTTGTCTTGTTCCTCGCACTTGCCTTCTATAAGACTCATTTCCGGGATCCAGATTACAAACCTTAGGGAGGTCCTTTATGCGTGTCACCATCAAAGATGTCGCCAAACTTGCTGGCGTTGCACCATCTACCGTTACACGAGTGATTCAAAATAAATCTACCATCAGTGAAGCCACTAAAGAACGGGTTCGTTCTGCCATGAAAGAACTAGATTACCATCCAAACCTCAATGCTCGTAGCTTAGTGAGCCAGTCCAGTCAGGTTATTGCTCTTGTCTTGCCTGATGAAAGTGATGTGTTCTTCCAAAACCCCTTCTTCCCTACGGTACTCCGTGGGATTAGTCAGGTTGCTTCTGATTATGGCTATGCCATTCAGATTTGTACAGGGGCTAATGAAACCCACCGCCTCGGTCAACTCAAACAAATGATTTATGGTAAGCGGGTAGATGGACTCATCTTCCTCTATTCCAAATTGAATGATCCTTTAGTTGACTTCTGTATTCAAGATAAATTTCCTTTCTTGATTTTGGGAAAAGCAACTTCACCGTTTGTATCCTTAGTCGATAACGACAATGTTAAGGCCGCCTTTGATGCGACCGAATATTTCATCAAGAAAGGATACCAACACATCGCCTTTGTTGGAGGAAATAAGGAATTGGCCGTTTCTCAAGACCGCTACAAGGGCTACCAAGAAGCTCTTGCCAGTCACCAGATCCCTCTCCGTGAGGAATTGGTCAAGTTCTCCTTTGGTTTCTTGCTGGAAGAAAATTCTTACCAAATCATGGATACCCTGCCTTTTGAAGAACTCGAAGCACTCATGACAACGGATATTTCTAGTTGCCGAAGGGGTTCGGAGATACCTGAGCGACAAACAAGTCGACCTTCCGATTATTTCCTTCGACTCCATTCAACCACGGATTCCAATTGACGCCTATATTGATATCAATACGGTCGAATTGGGACGCGAATCTGTCAGAACCTTACTCCAAATTATTAAGGACAACAAGGAAAACAAAACTGTTTGCTACAGACAGCTCATTGAACACTCGATTATTGAACTTTAGGAGAACTATGACCACTCACTTTGCAGCTTATTTAGATGACCAAGACCTGATTCGCATGGAAGGAGGAGAGAGCGTAATGGCCTCTCTTCCTTTTACATTGACGTCTGGTTCGAAAACGATTGAACTTCTGCCAACTGATGAAGAAAAAACTCTTCGAAGCCCTCTTCCCATCGACTTAAGTCAAAGCTATACCCTCTCCAACGCTAAAGGAGAAACCTGCCTCCTACACTATCGCGACATTGTCCGCCAACCCATCTTTGATCAGCTATATGCTTATGATGGAGAGGATTTAGGGGCTCGCTACTCAAAAGAAAAAACGACCTTTGCCTTCTGGGCTCCCATTTCTCAAGAGGTTCAGCTCTTGATCAACCAAACTGCCTACCCGATGGAGCGGACAGAAAAAGGTGTATGGCGTTTAGAACTCGAAGGAGACTGGGAAAAAGCCTCTTATTACTACCAGCATCAAGTCAACGGTGTAACCCATATCGTCCATGATCCTTATGCTCTTTCTTCTGAAGCCAATTCCGGAGCTAGCTATGTCATCGACCGGCATAAGATTGAGCGCCCTATCCAGAGAGCCGCAACCCAACTAGAGCCGACTCAGGCCATTATTTATGAATTGAGCGTCCGGGACTTCTCCATGCAAAAAGAAGCTGGTTTCCAACATCCTGGCACCTTCCCAGCCCTCTTAGAATCTCCTAAGCATGGAGACCAGACCTTTGGCTTTAACTATTTGAAATCCCTGGGTATTACTCATGTTCAGCTCATGCCCCTCTATGATTTCGGAAGCGTAGACGAAACAAATCCTACTGCTTCCTACAATTGGGGCTATGACCCTGTGCAATACAATGTTCCGGAAGGAAGTTTTAGTAGCCAGCCAAATGATCCTTACCAACGGATCCTTGAGTTGCAACAAGTGATTGATGCCTATCATAAGGCCGATCTCAGTCTTATTATGGATGTGGTTTATAACCATGTTTACCTCTCTGACGAGTTTGCCTTTGAGCGGATTGTCCCAGGCTATTTCTATCGCTATGACCAAGACCGCCAACGAACCAACGGAACCTTCTGCGGCAACGATGTAGCCAGCGAGAGAGCCATGGTGCGCAACTACATCAAGCAGTCAGTCAAGCAGTGGGTTCAACTCTACGGCTTTGATGGTTTTCGCTTTGACTTGATGGGCATTCTTGACCGCCAAACCATGATGGAAATTCAAGAAGAATTAGCAGCCATTTACCCCAACATTTACCTTTATGGAGAAGGCTGGAAGATGGATACTGGACTGGATCCTGAACTCCTGGCCCATCAATACAATGCCAGTCAACTTCGTCCGTATGGCTTCTTCAGTGACAACTTCCGTGATACCATTAAACGAAGCATCCTCAACGAAGGACGTATAGACAGCCGCTATCAGGCCAATGATCTGGCCAATATTTTGACTGGTAACGTCGGACTCAAAGGAGCCCCACACTTTGTGCGTCCTCAACAGGCAATTAACTATGTGGAATGCCATGATAATGCAACCTTCTTTGACTATCTCAAGGTTGAAGACCCAAACATTTCAGAGGAGGTGCGTCAGGCTAAAGCCCGTCTTGGCTTGCACCTCGTCCTCTTGGCTCAAGGAGTTCCCTTCCTACATGCTGGTCAAGAATTCTATCGCAGCAAAGGGTTAGAAGAGAATACTTACAATCTTCCAGATGCTCTAAATCAACTGGACTGGCTTTCTTCTACAGCTTATGAAACAGATATCCAGTTCCTACGCGAATTGATTGCCTATCGTAAAAAGGAAGAGCTCCTTCGCTTTGATAAGGCTCAAGATATACGAGATTACTGCCAAGTCACTTGGATCTCAGAGAGGACCTTCTCTTACAGCATTGAGAAAGACGGTCGTAAGTTGCTTATCTTGGTCAACCTGGGAGATCAAGAATGGACTTATCGACTCAAAAAATCTGCAAGATTAGCGATTGCCTACCCTCATGTGTTTGGAAGAGAGCAAGGACTTTCTCAAGAAGAATTTACCGTTCCAGCCCATGGTTGGATCTTGGTAGAACAAGCATAAAAAATTCCTGCAAGAAGTTCTTGCAGGAATTTTTTAGTCTTCTACTTCGACAAAGCGTCCAATAATATGAACATTGTCTGAAATTGTTATAAAAGCTTGAGGGTCTGCTTTTTTCATTAAAAATTTAAACTCATTAAACTCTGCTCGGGTAATAACCGTGAGTAAGACGGCTTTTTCCTGATGATTATAGGTCCCTTCAGCATTGTGGATAATGGTTGCACCGCGATGCAATCGTTTATGGATTTTCTCAATTATCTTATCCGGTTGACTAGTGACAATCATGGCTTGCATCCGCTTCTGCTTGGTAAAGACAGCATCTGTCACTCGACTAGAAACAAAAATGGTAATCATCGAATAGAGGGCATACTTCCAACCAAAGGTCATCCCTGCTATCAACATGATGGTCCCATTGACGATGAGAGAAATTTTGCCGACGTTCTTGCCCGTTCGCTTTCGAATGGTCAAACTAACAATATCGGTTCCCCCACTGGAGATATTATTCCGAAGGGCAAAACCAATCCCTGTCCCCATAACTACACCCCCAAACAGGGCGTTCATGATAGGGTCATTGGTGAGCGTAACTACTGGGAACAAATTGGATAAAGAAAGGAACTCATGGACACCGTGATAAAGGTGAAAATGGTAAACTTATGGCCAATTTGATACCAGGCGATGATCATTAAGGGCAGATTGATGGCATAAAATGACAAGGAAACAGGAATGGTAAAGCCCAAAAATCGATCACTAAGAGCAGAAACAATCTGTGCTAACCCTGTCGCGCCACTCGAATAGACACGTCCCGGCTGGAAAAAGAAGTTCACAGCAATCGCAGATAAAAATCCATAGACCAATGAGGCTGAAATCTTTTCATCATATTTTTCGCGGGAAATGCTTTTCAAGACCCGTAATAATTTAAAATTATAAGCAATTCTTCTCACATAATAACGTAAGATTTTACCTAAGCGAGTTTTTTTCATGACTATCTCTTAATTTATAAATAAAGGGAAAATCTCAGAAGCTACTTCTGCGGATTTTCCGCTTTTATTCTTACTCCTCAGTTTTGACTTCTACTTGTAGACTCAACTCTTCCAGTTGTTTGGTGGCTACTGCAGAAGGGGCTTGGGTCATTGGATCTGTTGCCTTGTTGTTCTTAGGGAAGGCAATCACTTCACGGATATTCTCCTCACCAGCTAACAACATGACAAAACGGTCCAAACCAAGAGCCAATCCACCATGTGGAGGGAAACCATAATCCATAGCTTCTAGCAAGAAACCAAATTGCTCTGTCGCATCTTCTTTTGAGAAACCGAGAGCCGTAAACATCCGTTCTTGCAATTCTTTTTGGTTGATCCGGAGACTTCCTCCTCCAAGTTCGTAACCATTGAGCACAATGTCATAGGCAATAGCACGTACCTTAGCGAGATCGCCCTCTAATTCATGAGCTGTATCTGCTTGTGGAAGTGTAAAGGGATGGTGGGCACTCATGTAACGGCCTTCTTCTTCAGACCACTCAAACATTGGCCAATCTACCACCCAAAGGAAGTTGAATTGATTGTTGTCGATGAGGTCTAATTCCTTGGCAATTCTGCAACGAAGGGCACCTAGGGTTGCATTGGCTACTTCTAGTGTATCCGCTACAAAGAGGACCAAATCTTTTTCTTCCAACTGTAAAGCACTTGTCAACTCTGTTGTCACGTCTGTCAAGAACTTAGCAACTGGGACCGTTTAAAGCACCATCAGCTACCTTGACCCATGCAAGACCTTTAGCCCCATATTGTTTGGCTACTTCGGTCATCTTATCGATATCTTTACGTGAGTAGTTGTCTGCTGCTCCTTTGACCACAATGGCTTTCACTGCTGGAGCTTCTGAGAAGACCTTGAAGTCTACACCCTTTACAACTTCTGTCAAGTCTGTCAAGAGCATCTCAAAACGAGTATCTGGTTTGTCAGAACCGTAAAGAGCCATCGCATCATCGTACTTCATCCGTGGGAAAGGAAGTGTCACTTCAATCCCCTTGGTTTCTTTCATGACACGCGCGATTAAACCTTCCGTAATATCTTGAATTTCTTGCTCTGTCAGGAAGGAGGTTTCTAAATCGACCTGTGTAAACTCAGGTTGACGGTCTCCGCGTAAATCTTCATCACGGAAACACTTAACGATTTGATAATAGCGGTCAAAGCCAGCATTCATCAACAATTGTTTAGTGATTTGAGGGCTTTGAGGCAAGGCATAGAAGTGACCCTTGTTGACACGAGATGGAACGAGATAGTCACGCGCCCCTTCTGGAGTTGACTTAGAAAGGAAAGGTGTCTCCACATCAATAAATTCCAGCTCATCCAAGTAGTTCCGAATAGAGTGGGTTACCTTGGCACGCAATTTCAAGTTTTCCAACATCTCTGGACGACGCAAGTCCAAATATCGATAGCGTAGACGGGTATCGTCGTTGGCTTCAATGCCATCCTTGATCTCAAATGGTGTGGTTTTTGCCGTATTGAGGACAGTCAAGGAAGAAACATGCATTTCAACCTGACCTGTTGCAATTTTATCATTAGCTTGCTGTCTGGCAGCAACTTGACCTGTCACTTCGATTACATACTCGCTACGAAGACTCTCAGCCGTTGCCATTACTTCCGAATTGACCGTCTCTGGATTGATGACCAATTGCATAATCCCTTCTCGATCTCGCAAATCAATAAAGATCAAGCCACCCAAATCACGGCGTCGACTCACCCATCCTTTGAGGGTTAGTTCTTGTCCAATGTGTTCCTCTCGAACACGTCCAGCATACATGGAACGTTTCATTGTATTTTTACTCTCCAAACTAATATTCTTCCTTCTATTTTACCATAAAGCCTGTCAGATAAGTGCTTTTCCAGAGATTTTTCCAGAAAAAACAGTTCTTTTATTCAGCTTCTTTCCCGGTAGGAGTTTTCTCTTGTTTGGCCTCTTCATCGTATAGGGTTGGGGCCAAGATTTTCATCAGACTAGCTGTTCCAAAACGCATGATAGCTGCCAAGACTCCAAATATTGGAGCCAAGTTACGGAAAAAGAAGTCTCCTCTGATTAATTGGGTGATGAGGCCCGTAATGAGAAAAGATCACGATTCCTTGAAGAATCGCATAAACAGCTATTTTCTTCATTGTTTTCATGGTTTACCAGTTTCTCTCTTTCTAGTAGATAGACTTATCCACAAGTCTGTGGATAAGTCTGTGAATATGGGGATAAGTTTCTTTCAAAACCATAGGAAAAAAGGTTGAGACTGGGTATTCTCAACCTCTTCGCATCTTACTTAAATTGATCCGGCTGACCTTTATAGTTAGCCCAGTCCTGACTTAAGAAACGATTGTTAATCTTGTATTCAGGAGCCGGTTGAGGGTTGGAGACAAAAGGATCAACTGCCTTGTCAAATGCCAACCATCCATTCCAGCCCATATGAATGGTGTCCTGCATAAAGTAGGGTTTATCACCATCTTTAGAAAAATCAGCAATATGGGTAAAGCCTTGACTTTCTAGTTGGTAACGGATTTTTTCAACTGTCCGTTGATACATTTCTTTACTCAAACCTGTATAAGCCATCCATTTCGAGTTCACTGGAGGGATGACAAAGATGACATTGGTTTTAGATTGAGCAAACTGATCCAAGACCAGTTGTAAATCATTGTATTCTGGGGATTGTTCATAGGATTCATTCTTTTGGAATCCTTTGAGTTTCTTGAGCTTACTCGCAAGACGATGAGTATAAAAACTATTACTAATGCCTAGTTTATTATTATTGGTTTTCTTTTTGGCTTCCGCCGTCGCCACCTCTTCCAAGGCTTCGTAAGAAAATGTATCTGGCAAGTCGTTTAAGCGAGAGAGAACTTTCTTCTCATAGTTGCTATTGTTCATTGCCGTGAAGGTGCTAAAGAAGGCATCCTCCCGACGAACAAAGCGCATGAGGGTCTGATTGAGACCTTTTTCAAAACTAGATAGATTTTGACCTTTGGCTAGCTTCTGAACTCCTCCCTGCATAGCAACATTAGGGTACTGCTGCAAGAGACGAGATGCCGCATACTGGCTTGCTGGTCCAGCTTCCTGATTGGCCAAAAAGCTCGTTAATTGGTCACTGTTAAAGTATTGCTGAAAGGCCGATGAATCATAACCATCCTTCGTAAACCACTGGGGCGATACCACATAGACAGCCGTTTTCCCTTCTAGTTGAGGAAGAATTTGCTGCATCCCAAAATATTGGTTCAAAGACGCTGCCCCTCGTTGTCCTAGAAAATACGGACGATAAGAGCGATCATACTTCTCAGCTAGTACTGCTGGGTGGACGATGTCAAATCGCAACCATTCGCTGGAACCAAAGAAGGGTACAAAACGATAGTTGGGATCCCCTGAGCGCTTCTTCCTTACGGGCACGACTTTTTAAAAGCCTTCTGCCGTCAAGCTCACTGCGGCCTTTTTTCTCCTCTGTCAGATTATGTTTGTGGTTAATCGGATAGAAAAAGAGAAGAGTAGCGACAAGAGCCATGGCGCAAAAGACTGGACCCAGAATCAGCCACAATCGTTTAAGCATTCTGAAGCTCCATGACACCTTCTACGATTTTGTTGGCAGTATTCCAGTCATCACGACCAAATTCAGATACTGGAACCCGAATATCGAAGCGGTTTTCCAATTCAACAATCAACTCAACGGTTCCCATGCTATCAAGAACACCCGCATCAAAGAGATCCTCATCCATCATGTCTGAGACATCTTCCATAAACAATTCGTCAATAATTTCAATTACTTGTGATTTTACATCCATTTTTCATTTTTCCTTTTCTTATTTCATTTTTGGAAACCATTGCTGATCCAAGAAACCTGAGAAGATCAGGAAGGACAGCATAACGGTGTTGAAGGTAATAAAGATTCCAAGAGCCTGAGTCCAACGATTATCTGGCAGGGGCTCAAGTCCTTTTGCTTTGCGCTCTTTATTCAGTGTCTTCTTCTTCCGAAGCCAGGCATCATTGATCACGAGACCTAGACCGTGGAAAAGACCATAAGCAACATAATACCAGGTCACTCCATGCCAGAAGCCCATGACCAACATGTTGATGATATAGGCAACATTTGACGTTGTAATCCGACTCTGAAAGACCTTGTTGCGCATCAAGACCATGACCAGACGCATAAAGACAAAGTCACGGAACCAGAAAGACAAGCTCATGTGCCAACGATTCCAAAATTCCTTTAAATCACGCGACTTGAAAGGGAGATTAAAGTTGATTGGGCTCTTAATCCCCATCAAGTTGGACGCCGCAAGGGCAAACATGGAATAGCCTGCAAAGTCAAAGAAGAGGTCCAAACCAAAGACATACATCACCCCTAAGGTTCCTAGGTTAAAGACGCCCCCTTGAAAAAGGGCATAAGTCTTGACATGACCTAGCAAGAGATGACCAAAGATATGAGCTAGAATAAACTTATAGAGAAAACCAAGCATGATATACTTGACGCTCTGTTCCAGCATATCGAGGAGCTCATCCCGATCTGGAATCGTTAGGTAATCTTCATTGAAGCGTTTGAAGCGGTCGATCGGCCCACTTGAAAAAGTCGGCATAAAGAGCAAGAAACGCAAGAATTCCCAGAGACTAAATTCTTTGAGGGTCCCATCTCGCATCTCGATAATCATCCCTACCGCTCGGAAGGTCAGATAGGAGATCCCAAGGAAGCCCATCCAAGACTGGGTCCCATCAATGGCTGGTTGCACCTTCACAAAAACCAAGGGCAAAACGACCAAGAAAGAGTGAAGGTAAAAGACCCACTTGTTATCACGCTGGCTTCGATAGATTTTATAAGAATAGACCCAAAGGATTTGCCAAAAGAGGTAGAAAAGAACCGCATAGATTTGTTTCAAATCCGTCCCTGTCAACATCAAAACAATAAAGGCTAAGCTGACCAAGGCTTCATAGACTGGGAAACGCTTCTTAAAGAAGAGACCAACAAAGATAGGCAATAAGGCCCCAATCAGATAAATAAAGTAGACCGGGGTGCCATAGGGTTCTAAATGAGGGAGCTGTTTCAAGAACTCGATCATCGGTTGTTAACCTCGCTAATCAACCCTTTGATGTCGATTTTCCCGTTTGGAGTTAGCGGCAAGCTATCACGGTAAAGGAATTTTGAAGGCATCATATAAGACATCATGATGTGTTCCAAATCTTCCTTGATCGCTTTGGTAATATCAATCTCGCGCTCAAATTGTTCCTTGACCCCATCTTTTAAGATGACATAGGCCAAGAGATTTTGAACCTTGTGATCTTTGTTGTAGCGCGGTACTGCGACAGCCGAGTCGATGTACTGAGATTTGTTCAAGTTTTGAGAAACATCCTCTAGTTCGATACGGTAACCATTAAACTTGATCTGGAAGTCCATCCGTCCACCATAGAGAAGGAGGCCTTCATCTGTCATGGTTCCGACATCTCCCGTATGGTAGGCTGGAAGACCTTCAAATTCGAAGAAGGCTTCTGCTGTTTCTCTGGATTATTCATATAACCTTTTGAAACAGCTGGTCCAGACACGATGATTTCCCCTTGCTCTCCATTTGGCAATTTGTTCCCTTCCTCATCAATGATGAAGGTTGGAGAATCTTCTTTGGTATAGCCGATTGGCAAGCGTTTTAGAGTCGCTAGCATATCATCTGTGATAGCCACTGCCGACAAAGCAACGGTTGCTTCCGTTGGCCCATAAGCATTGATGATGCGTGCATTTGGGAAACGCTCGCGCAATTTCTGAGCCGTTTTCACGGTCAACTCTTCCCCATCAAAGTAGAAATGGGTAATGCCTGGCATCTTTTCAGCATTGAAATCTTCAGACAGCATGGCCATATCTGCAAAAGATGGCGTCGAAGTCCAGATCGCAATTGGTAGAGAAAAGATGGTCGCAAAAAGTTGTTTGAAGTCTTGAGTGATGGCTGATGGAAGGGCAAAAAGCGTTCCCCCAAGAGCCAAGGTCGGTGCCCAATACATAACAGACAAGTCAAAGGAATAGGGTGGTTGCGCCAACATTTGCGGACGCTCTGGCGTCGCAAATTCCTTGTCTGTAATCATCCAGTTAGTAAAGCTGAGCAAGTTATCATGCGAAATTTGCACCCCTTTTGGTTTTCCAGTTGTCCCTGAGGTAAAGATGATGTAGTAGTTATCATCCCCTTTGACCGGATGTTGCAAATCATAAGCATTCTGAGCCGCATAAGCTTCACGCACTTGCTCCAAGGACATGATCGGAGCAGCTGGGTTTTCGATTGGAAACTCATTGATGGCAATGATCAGGCTTGGCTCAGCCACTTCAAGAATGGCAGACACGCGCTCCAAGGCAGAATGGCTATCAATTGGGATATAAGCATGGCCAGATTTGGTCAAGGCCACAAAGGTTGCCAACATTTCATATTCTTGACCACCAAAGACCACAACAGGTGACTTTTCAGGAAGTCCCATTTGGTCAATGTGGGCTGCTAAGCTATCTGAGTCTGCCTTCAATTGGCCATAGGTATGCTCTTCTCCAAGGACATTGTAGACAGGATAGTCTGGTTGCAGTTGGGCGAAGCGCTCAATCGCCTCGATCATATCAGTAATTGGTTGGTTTGACACGGTAGGGATCTCCTTTAAAATTCATTGTAGATAAAGCCACCCTGACCTTGACCAAGGTAACTAAAGAAATAGAGTAGGGCTAAGAAAATAGCGAAATACAAAATTGTTTGCCCTATAAATTTATAAAGTGTTTTATGTTTCATCTTTTTCACTCTTCATTTTGATTTTCACTGACTATTTTACCATTTTTTGTTCAGTCATAGCAATCCAAACACAAGGAAAAAATACTAGAAAACGTTACCATAAGAGACGATTACTATCCTGATTTAAGCCAACCGCTATCTAAGCATTATCTTGCCGTTTCGCAACTCTGACGAATCAACTCCAAACACTTGTCTAGATCTACATCTCTTTCAAAATGGTCGGGACTCCAGGGAACCTCTATATCCGGCTCCACACCTTGATCCGTCATTCCTTTTCCTTGATCCAAGCTTAGACAGCGAGAGGTAGGAAACATCAATTGATAATCGCCATAATCAACAGTACAACAATTGGAATAGTCTAAAATTCCTAGAGTTGGTCTACCTACCACCGTTACCTTCTTAAACTGCTTCATCATCTGGACAAAATTATCACCAGATGATCCACAATAAATATCTGATAAGATAAAGATCTGTTCGGGATATTGGCCACCTCTACCCTCTGGGAAGAATTCCTCGCTTTCTTGCTGATACGGTACATAGCCTTTCCCCCGATGGTGGATCACTCCTCTTTCATAGCTTCAAGTAGCTTAACTGTTTCGGGACTAATTTCTTCCTGTTGCATCCAGTCCTCAAAGTCTTTCAAGCGCAGATCAACATTACGTTCCGTATAGAGAATTTCCATGCCATCATCGTCCCAGTCAAGCGAATCATAGCCCTGATCCTTCTCTAAGCCTAGATGTAATAGAGGGAGATATAAAGAATCTGTCCCTCCGCCGTTTTGTCGGACATCAATGATAAGAAACTTGACCTCCGTCATCATGGGTAAACACTCTTGATATACCCAACTAATGGCACCTTCATCCATAAAATTATCCAGACGAAGATAAAGAACCTCATCGTCTAATCGTTTCCAAAAGATCTGATCTTGGGTCGGCTCTCGACTGGGCGCTACTTCAATGGTCTTTTCTACCCCTTTCCGAAGCAGGGTGACTCTTGTGGATTGAGAGACCAAATCCGCCCATTCTCGGTAGTGTCTTTCTGGGGCCTTACTGATAAAATAGTCCTTATGGAGAGACGCTACCCGCTCCAAGTCACTTCCATCCAGACCTAGGATCTGATCCCCTGCTTGGAGTCCCGTGTCTTCATTCGCCTTTTCAACATAAAGTTGATGGTCCATTACGCGTAAGAGAAAGCCTTTCTGCCTAGCTTTTTTATTCTGAAAAGAGATATGGCCAATAATCCCAAAACTAGCTAGGTAGGACCTGACTTGATAAAGAAAGGCATCATCCGTCATATCATCTGTCATTTTTTCTCGAAAAGGCTCTGGATCGCATCCTTTTCGGTCTTTGATGGTAGATGAATCGTGAGTCATAATAGAGACGACATCTTCAAAAATAGCTCTTTTTCTCATGCAGGACTCCTTAAATTTTTTAGAAATAGTATACCACTTTTCCTTAAAAAGTTCTTAAAAGCCTAAAAAGAGGCTGGGACAAAAGTCCTAGCCTCTCAATTGTCTTTGGATTGTCGAGCAAGACGCAGTGGTTGAGTGGGCTCTACTACGCTGATTTTATCAGCTTTTACAGCCCTACTCAACTGTGCGGAGGTGGGACGACGAAATCGAATTCTAACGAATTACCGATATCTGTCCCACTCTCTTCTATAAGTTCTTTCTTTTCTTAGCCTTCTTGGTCAAGGATACATCGCAATGATGAAATTTCTTCTGTTAGGAGAGTCGTCATTGCAAAATCGTCAACTTCTGGTCTCAGATCCACTTCATAATCCAAGGTAAGCTGTTCCCCATTTTGGCTTGTATTAACCGAAATCAAGTCGACTTCTGTACAATTGCGATCCAACAGATGTCTGATCTTCTCTGCAATCCTAGCCTGATTTCCTAGCTCAATCGTCAGGTGACGGCGCCGTTGGTGGTCGGTCTTACTTTGCTTGGTTTCGAGCAAGAGCCAGATAGCTAACAGAAAGGCCGTAAACAAAACTGCCAATAAGAGGTAGCCCGACCCCGCTGCTAAACCAATAATCATAGCTAGGAAAATCGCAATCAATTCTCTAGATCCACTGGTAGCAGACCGAAAACGAATCAAACTAAAGGTCCCTGCTACTGCGATAGAGGTCCCCAGACTCCCGTTCACCAGGAAAATCACCAGGGTCATCATGCAGGGAAGCAAGGTGAGACTGACGATAAATTCACGCGTATAGAGAGTACGGTATTTATAGGTCCAAGACAAGGCCATCCCGAGCACCAGGCTGACCAGCAAGGCTAGCATCAGGCGCACCGGATCTACGGTTGTCGTAGCGTTATTAAAAATAGAATCAAATAGATTAGACATAGGCAGCACCTGTCCTTTCTTGAATTGGCGTTGGTGCGTAGTCTAAGCCTTGTGACTTATGGTAGGCACAACTGTATTTCGAAAATTTCTGTTTGACCAGTCCGTACTTATCCAGAATGTCCTTCAGCCACTGAGGTTCTTCACCTGGGGCCTTGATTTCCATAATGATGGTATTTTCTTCTAACAAAGGCTCTCCAGCTTTCCCACGGAGGAGATTGACCTGCTGATCACGATAGACTAAGTTTTGGTCCAGGGTGACCCGAATCTTATTGTAAGAATAGCCTTGGATACTCTTCTTTTCTTTTAAGGACAAACGATCATAATAGATGTACATCTGAGGCTGTAGTCGGTTATCATAGCGCTGGCGCAGAGCTTGGATTTCTTGCACCAAGTCCAGATCCTGAATGGTCTGATCCACTAGTCCATCCGTCATGAGGCGGGTAATAGAGGTGGGGTTTGAGACCAGGCGGAACTTGTGACCAATACCTTCTCCATCCTTTGATTTTACTTCTAGAAAAGCCGGACTCTCCACTGTTGGATGCTCTACATAGGTCCGCATCCGGATCTTTTCACGACGGTTCTGTTTAGCAAGAGCATCTTGGATCACATCAAAGTCTTCGGTATCAAAATAGATATTCGAAATCGTGGAGATGGGATAATCGTCTTCAACAACATATTTCTTCAAATCTTTCAATAAATCATCCAAGTCTTCTTTATTCACCACATATTTGGTTTCAATCCGCTTGAAGCTTGTCTCTACCGTTTTTTTCATGTTTTTCTCCTTTTGTTCTATAAAAAGTTGGTCATTTTCTTTATCGTTATTTGTTGCAAAGCCACAAGTCGCTTTACTTGTTCCTTAGTTTAGTTGCCTTTTCTTAAGCTTTCATTAAGCCAAACTTAAAGAAAACTAAAGTTAAGGTTCCTTTCAGAAAAACTTCAGGAAACTTTCAGCTAGCAACTTTAGACTAGGAGCATATCAATGGAACGAGAGGAAAAGCTCATGAAATCAAACAAATGGAAATTCTTATTAACGGGGGTCGCTACCCTCACCTTACTGACAGCTTGTTCCCAAGCGTCATCTCAATCAGCTACAACAAGCAATACGCCCCAAACAACTGCTACTACTAATAAAACAACCAACACCAACTATTTTACAGATAAGGACAAGGACACCTCTTATGATGAAAGTACCGCCTCTACTGTCAAACTGTCTGGATCTTCTGCAAGTGTATCGGGTGACGGCGTAGCTGTTTCTGGATCCACTGTGACCATCTCAAAGGCTGGAACCTATGTCATCTCTGGTGAATCCGATGGGGTTCAAATCAAGGTCGAAGCGGGTGACTCAGATGATGTTCACATCGTCTTGAAAGACGTTACCTTGACCAACACCAACGCGCCAATTTCTGCTACGAAAGCAGGGCATGTCTACCTCACTCTAGCAGACGGCACGACCAATACCTTGTCTGATTCAAGTTCAAACAATGATGAAGATGCCGACGCAGTGATCTTCTCTAAAGGCGACCTTACGATCAATGGTTCAGGTACGCTCAACATTGATGCCAAGAAGAACAACGGGATTAAGGCCAATGATACCCTCCACATCACAGGTGGAACCTATAAGATCACGGCTGTAGGAGATGCCTTCAACGTCAATGACGAACTCAATATCACTGGTACGACCATGACCATCGATGCAGATGAAGATGCAGTCAAGGTAGACAATGATGAAGATACTTCTGTTGGAACCATGTATCTGTCTGACAATACCATGACCATTTCAGCTGGGGACGATGGCATCCATGCTTCTGGTGATCTGGTCATCGATAGCGGTACCTACAAGGTAACCGAGTCTGTCGAAGGCCTTGAAGGAAAATCGATCACCATTAACGGTGGAGATATCACCATCTACGCAAGCGATGACGGTGTCAATGCGGCCAATGCCAATGCCAACCAAGATGAAATTTTCTTCACCATGAATGGTGGAACCCTCAACGTTGAAGTTGGGCAAGGCGATACCGATCCAATCGACTCTAACGGCAATGTCACTGTGACTGGAGGAACCATCAATTTGACGGGGCAATCCGGCTTTGACTTTGATGGAACAGCTACCTACACAGGCGGAGATATCTATATCAACGGTGAAAAACAAACAGAAATTGTCAACTCCATGCCTGGAGGCGGTGGGGCTCCCGGAGGTGGCGGACCTCAAGGCGGTGGACCTGGCGAGCCTGGTGGACGCTAAGTCCTTCTTCCAAGGCCACTAACTGAAGCACACAAGAGTTATTAAAAGATGACTCCCTCGCTTCAAATGAGATCACAAGGAGCTGACCCTTACAGGAGAGAAAGCTTGTATGAATACCTACTTCGTACAAGCTCTCTCCTGTTTTTTCGTGCTTTCCAAGCTTTTATAGTGTACAATAGAAGAAAATAGCGCTCTATAATTAGAAAGGGATTTACATGATGTCTAAAAAAATCACTCTCCTTGCAACGCTCTTTTTGAGTCTTTTCTTCTTGACAGCCTGTATGTCTGATTTTCAATCATATTTCAAACCGGAAGAAACGAGCTCTCGTGCCTCTTCTAAAAAACAAGAGAAAAGTGAAAAAGAAGCCTCATCGTCAAAAAAATCATCTAAAGCTAGCTCTTCGAAAAAAGAGAAAGAAAGAGTCTGAGACGGAAACCAGCTCTAGCAAAAAAATGGAGGAGCTCCCTGCCAATGCTAGCGAAGCTCCAACAGACAAGATCTATGCAACAGGCGATTCTGTCGTTTACTATAGAAAAGATGGCGATACATTAGAAGCCGCAACACCGGATTACGAAGGCTATACTAAAAAATTTGTTCAAAAAATTCTTGGGGAACCTGAAAATGTCCTTAACGACCCAAAGTATCTGGTCGAAACCTTCTCAGAAAAGGAACGGGAAAACCTCGTGAAACTCTATCAAGAGGGACACTTAACAGATGAACAGCTTCGTGCTTTTTGGGCTGGTGCGATCGATATCGCTCAAGCCACTCAGGTTCGGTCAAACGTACACGGTTTATATCTACAAACAGGGCCAAGTACAGCTGGTCTTCAAAGAAGATAACCTTATCTACATCACTCCAAATCCAGAAGTGCTTTATTTTAACTAAGAAAAAGCCCTCTTCTCTATTGAGAAGAGGGCTTTGTTTCACATGAAACTTTAGATAGAGGAAGCTTAGTCTTCTTCCATCTTTTGAGGTTGATAGGCCATCATTCCTAGACCAATACACAAGCCCAAAACTAGGGTAAGGAAGGTGACTTGCCCACCTATCTGACCAGATAAGGAAATGGTTTCCCTTAATCCCGATACGGTATAACTCATTGGCAACAGTGGATGAATAGTTTGGAAGAAACGATTGGTGAGGGCAAGCGGATAAGTCCCTGCACTAGAAGCCAGTTGAAGGAGCAAGAGAATCAAAGAGATAAATGCTCCGACCTTGTTGTTCCATGTCGTTAAGGCGGTTACCACGGACATGAAGGTCACACTTCCTAACACACAGAGGAAGAGAGTCAAGCTTTCATGGTTTGCCGCCATTCCGAGCAGGTGGACAGCTCCGTAGACCAGGACACCAGCCAAGACCGCAATCATCCCGTTCACTTCCAATCTCGATTTAAGCCAAGCCCAACGACTTTCTGGATGACGGCCAGATGGCAATTTTGCAAAAATCATATTGGTAGAAAGAGCCGCGACGAAAAGAGCAACAGATATCATATAAGGCGCCATTCCTACTCCGTTCACTGAAACATTGTCATGGTCTGTCTTCGAAAGAGTGATTGGATCTGACAATACGCTTGCATTTTCTTTTTCAGTGCTAGCGCTATTTAGTTGGTCCTTAGCTGAACTCAAGCCTTGACTAAGATTTTGACTACCTGTTTGGAGATCAGCCAAGCCTCCGACAAGAACCTGACCCCCTGCCGCTAATTGACCAGAGCCATCAGCTATCTTAGTTGCACCATCCGCCAATTGCTGAGAACCTGATAGTAACTGACCTGATTTATCCGATAACTGATCAACTCCTGATACCAGTTGATCAACACCGCTAGCCAAAACCGGTGTTTGACCATTTAGTTGACCGATCCCACTAGCTAGCAATCCAGCGCCTGTTGTTAATTCGCTAGACTTACTAGTCAATTGGTTGGCTCCTGAAGCTAATTGATTCATTCCAGCAGTCAGAGTTGGCATTTTCCCATTTAGGTCTCCCAATCCTGCTGCTAGTTGATTACTTCCCATTACCAAGTCACCAGATTTCTGCTCCAGCTGACTTGTCCCCGCACTCAATTGAGTAGCTCCTGCAATCAAGCTACTGCTATTATCCGTAAGCTGACTAGCTCCACCGGCTAACTGATCCACCCCTGTCGTATAGAGTTGAACGCCCTGGCTAAGGGTTTGGCTTGCTGGTAGAAGTTGCTCTGTCACTGCGGTCTGTAGGGAGCTCAAGCTAGTTGAAAGAGTATTCAAGGTAGACGAAGCTGTTGGCAAGATCTGGTTGGCACTTTCTTTTACTGTGGCCAAGGGACTCTCGGTTGTTAAGCTTTCTTGCAAGCCTTGAACAGTGGTTAAAATCGCTTGAGCAGCAGTCTCTGTGGTACTTGAAGTAGCAGAGACAGCAGCCGTCATTTCTGCCTGTTGCTCAGCTGTCATCGATTGATAGGCAGCAGTAGCTTGAAGATTTGCTAGCACTGAATTGCGGTCAGCCTGTGCTGCTGCTGAAATCCCTTGAGCAGAGGTGGCGATGCTTGCCAAAGCTGTGCTGAGTTGACTGGTATCCCCGCTCGTGTTCTGAATAGCTTCATTTAATTGGGTGAGGCCTGCTGTTAATTGGGCAAGTTGCTCTTGTTGATTTGGTTGATGGAGTGAGTTGGGTGGATAAGGTTTGAATGCCTGTCTCTAACTGAGACACTCCATTTCTTAATGCTTCCGATTGGCCGCTTAATTGACTAGCTCCACCACTGAGAGTAGCAAGCCCTGAGCTATAGCTGGTGAGGCCAGCCGTCAAGTTACTAGCACCAACATTCAACTGACTGACTCCCTTTGTGTAGGTATCCAGTCCCGTTGAGAGAGTCGTCATCCCTGTATGCAATTGGCCAATCCCAGAGGCTAACTGTGGCGTTTGACTAGCCATTTGGTTTAAACCATCTCCCAGCTGTCCAACACCAGATGTATAGGTCGTCAGTCCACTACTAAAGGTAGTAAAACCATCATGAAGTTGTCAACTCCCGATACGAGGGTGGGAACTTTCTCCTGCATTTGATGAAGACCCGTTCCTAATTGGCCAACTCCATTGGTGTAGGCCAAGAGACCAGTGCTAAGAGTCTGTGCTCCATTTGAAAAAGACAGACTCGAATTGGACAAGGTGGTCAAATGGTCTGTCAGGGTCTGTCCACCCTCTTTTAGCTGACCAGCACCGGTCGCTAATTTCTGGCTTCCTTCCGCTGCTGTTCCCATCCCTGTCTTCAAACTTCCCATCTTTTCAAAAAGAGCGCTGGTATAGGTTTGAGTGACATTGCTAGCAACGGTTTGCTGGATTTTTATCATGGCTGAATCACTCATCTTACCAGCAATAAAGCTATGCCCACTAGATGTTTGGTAGGCAATGGTCATCTGTTCCGGATGATTGGTTAAGATAGAAGCAGCTTTAGCAGATAGATCTTTGGGCAAGGTCACCACCATATAGTAATCACCCTTTTCCAGCCCCTCTTTAGCTGCTCTTTCATCGACAATATGAAAATCCAGAGCGTCACTTTTCTCAAAATTGGACACCATGTCTTTTCCGATTGTCAATTCTTCTTCCTGATAACGAGCTGGCTGGTCTTGATTGACAACTGCTACTGGCAGGTCGGAAACCTTGCCATAAGGATCCCACATAGAGGATAGAAAGATCACATTGTAGAGAGCTGGTATCAAGGCAACCCCGATCATCACAACGATAAAGGTCGGTTTCCTAAAAATCGCTTTCCATTCCTTAAACATTTTTTGTCTCCTTTTTATACACATTGTCTAATTTTTTTGATATAATTGATTATACAGTTCTTTTTAAAAACCGCAAGTTAAAAAAATCATTTTTGGACACTGTGTATAAATTTTGTGTATAAAAGAGGGAGACTAGAATGGTTACCGAAAGCAACAAGCGAATAAAAACAAAACGGATCATCCAGGAAGCCATGGTTGACCTGCTTCATAGGGAGTCCTTTGATGAGATCTCAACCGTTCAGTTGGCAAAAGAAGCTGGTATCAGCCGGAGTAGCTTCTATACCCACTACCGCGATAAGTACGATATGATCGAGCGCTACCAACAGGAATTTTTCCACAAAGTTGAATACATCTTCGACAAACAACAAGATGATAAACACCAAGCTGTTACCGAAGTTTTCGAATTTCTCACCAAGGAGCCCCTCTTTGCTGTCCTTCTAACCGAGAATGGGACAAAAGAAATTCAATCCTTCTTGCGGCACAAGCTACAAGTTCTACTAGTCGATAGCTTGCAAGAACGTTATGGCCATCGATCTTTGACCGAAATCGAAAGAGACTATAGTTCCGTCTACCTCACCAATGCCTTCTTTGGAGTCTGTCAAATGTGGGTGGCGCGTGGGCAAAAAGAAAGCCCCCAACAAATGGCGGACTTCCTATTAAAAATGCTGGAGTAGAAAAGAGACCTCGGTCTCTTTTTTATGTTATGTTTCTTTAGTTCCCTGCTCCTAAAAATTGATCCACAAAGAAACTGAAGTAAGATTTTTCTCCTGTGATCAGGACACACTTCCCTTCCAAACCATATCGTAGGAGTTTGGCCTCCTGATCCTTGAGACGAAGAACTCCCTCTATTTTGAAAAAGTTCCCCTGTTCTGTCCGAGTGGCACTCGAAGCAATTGAGCTAATACGGGCCTCTAGCGTAATTGGTTTTTGTTTACTTCCCTGTGTGCTAAAGCGAATCCGATCACCTACATGAATCGTAGCTATATCTTTTGAAGGAATATAGGTAACAATCTTGACTTCTTTTTCTTTCTGAATGAGTGGATAAACTTGAGCCAAAGGAGTGCCTTCCGCTACAATACTCGCTCCTTTTGTTTCATCATTCAAATGAATCACTCCCTTCATCCTTGGCTAGAATCCGAGTCTTCTGAAGAAGATTTTCTTGTGTTTTTAACTTACTGTCTAGATCTGCAATTTGCTGAGAAAGAAGCAGTAAATCTTGTCCAACCTTTACTCAGCTGTTGAGCTTTCAGAGAGGCTATTTGACTATCTAAGCTGGTCGAGAAAAAGCTTGTTGGCTTCCGGATCCCGCATATTGAATTCGATAATTAGAAATACTCGCCTCTAACTGCTGGATTTGACTATCTAGCTGACTGATAAAAGAAGCTTGTGCTTGAGCGTTTTCTTCTCCATGTGGTTGCTGAGCGTAACTCTGGTAGAGAGAGTAAAGTGGATGAGTCGCATCCAGACTTCTTCCCTCTAGTAGAGCTGATTTTAGACTATGGTAATCAGTTAATCGCTTCTCTTGGTCTTGGATAGCTTGGCCAATTTCTGCTTGACTGGAACTTGCACTGGCATTTTGAGAAGCAATGGTTGCATTTTGTTGATGGGCTTGCGCTTGGAGAATCGCTATTTGTTGCTGATAATCCTTAAACAGCTGGTCATACCCAAAATGCTCATTTCCTGTAAACTGGCTCTCCCCGGTCTCAATGCTCGTTTTCAACAATTTTAATTGTTCCTCCTGTTTCTTTAAGAGGTCGAGCTGTTGCGTTAAGCTCATTCCTTGTTGTTTTTCCTGATCCTCTTGGTATTCTACCAAGATTTCTCCCTTCTTAATCTCTTTATTTTCCTTCAAATGGTTGACTTGAATGGGAGAATTACTCGTTGACTGGATTTGGTCCACCACGCGCGTAGCTTCAATCGTCCCACGACTAGACAAGGTCACTTCCTTCTTGGCAAAGACAGAGAAACCGACAACAAACAGTAGTAAAAGAAAACAAGGGACTACCCATAAACTAGCAAAATTATGGAAACGTTTCTGATAGAATTCTGCACTTTCAAAATATTTTTCGTTCATCATACTTTCTTTTTTTCTCCTAGTCCTCTCTTAACAAGTCACCAAATGGCTGTAATAGCCATTCTTTTTCAGCAGTTCTTCATGGCTTCCTTCTTCCTTCAGACGACCTTGGTCCATGAGGAAGACTTTTTCAGACCGTTCTGCAATCGTTAACCGATGGGCGATAAAGATAATCGTTTTGTCTAAGGCCATCAAGCGGTCCACAATTTTCTTCTCCGTCAAGATATCCAGGCTGCTGGTCGCTTCATCCAAGATCAGAATCGGAGCGTCCGTTAATAAGGCACGCGCCAAGGCAATCCGTTGCCGTTGACCACCAGAGATTCCCATGCCATCCGTAGTCAATTCTGTTTGGTAATTGAGGGGGCATGCGCTCAATGTCTTCTCGAATTTCTGCGATTTCAACAGCGCGCAAGATATCTTCCTGACTAGTTCCTTCCCGCGCTCCCAGTAACAAGTTCTCTAAAATCGTACCGTTAAAGACATAGGGCTGCTGGGGTAAATAATTGATTTGCTGACGGAGCAAGGTCTTATCCACTTGCTGGATATCCGTTCCTCCCAGGCGAATCGTCCCTTTATTGGGTTGGTAGAAATTCACCATCATCTTTGCTAGCGTGGTTTTTCCAGAACCTGAAATACCAACAAAACTTACCTTGCTCCCTTTTTTGATCGTGAGACTGATATCGGTAAGAACGTTAGCTCCAAAACCGTACTTGTAGTCCACTCCCTCAAAAACCAGATCACCATCGAGAGCCTCACGATCTTGAAGAGGCTTCTTCTCTGCGAACTCAGAGTCTATCAAATAGACTTCATTCAGACGGGTATTGGCCACTCGGGCTGCTTGAAGTTTGGTTTGGAGGTTGATCAAGTTCTCTAAAGGGCCTGTGAAATAAACAAGGAGAGTGTTGTAGGTGATCAACTGCCCCAAGCTCAATTCTTGCTTCATGACCAAATGAGCTCCCAACCACAAGACCAAGACATTCAAAATCAACTGGGCCAAGTGCTTGAGCCCCTTTTGTAGACTCTCCGCCTTGCTCATGGCAAAGGACTTCTTGAGATAGTCCACAAATTCTGAGTCAATCTTTTGATAGCGACTCCGCTCACTGGTAAGAGACTTGATGGTTTCGATCCCATTGATATCTTCGATGATGGAAGAAGACAAAGACACTATTAGCTTCCATGGTTTCATTATTTAAGCGCTCAAAAAGGCTTCATAAAGGCAAAAAAATAATGACCGCATAAATCGGTAGCAAGAGAATGGTCAAGAAAAAGAGGTGAGCATTTTTGGCTAAACAGGACTACTGATAAAATCAAAACAATAGACAGATCCAAAAAGATTGAAAGCAGTGTACTAGCCAGAGCATCGATAATGCGGTTGGCATCTGTAAACCGCGACACCACTTCTCCTGTCCGTCGAGTTGCAAAGAAACTCATAGGCAACTGAAAAACATGCTTAATATAAGACAGAATAACATCAATAGACAAGCGTTGGCCTAAAACAAGAAGCAAGTAATCTTGCGCATAGGTCAGGACTTGCTGTAAGATGTAAACCACGATCAACCCTAGTGAAATCACACTCAGCGTCTGCTTCATCTGATCAGGCACATAGGTATCAATAATCGATTGTAGGTAGTAAGAACCCACAATATTGATGAGGGTTACCAATAACGTTGCAAGAACAATATGCAGAACCAATTGCCGCTGTTTAAACAAAAGAGGGACAAAATCTAAAAGCCCATTTTTCTTTTCTTTACTTGGTTGATAGGCTGGAGTCGGGGCCAAGGCAATGACAATCCCTGTCCATTCCTTTTCAAACTCCTCGATCGTCAATTTGGTCATCTTTACCTTTGGATCTGGATCGGCTATGTAAAGATGCTTTATATCTTTCTTATAGACTACGTAATAGTGAGGGAGACGCCCATCCTTGATCACGTGGACGATCAATGGATAGGTCACTCCTTCCAAGTCAAAAAGTGTGCGATCTGCTCGGAAGGCGCGTGTCTCAAATCCCAACTCCTCAGCCACCTTGACCAGACCTAAGGCGGTCGTTCCATCTGCAGTCGTTTTTGCCTTCTCCCGCAGACTGGCTAAAGAATAGTATGAGCCATAGTAGCCAAAGACCATGGCCAAAGCTGCAACACCGCAGTCTCTCATATCAACTTGTTGGCGATAATGTTTTTTCTTAAATCCCATAAGAACCCTTTCCAATCGTTTGTTTCATCTTAACAAAATGGGCTATCTGAGAAGAAAAAATCGCTATTTGGTTTATTATTTTAGGTATTCGGTCACAAAAAGCTCCAAATCAGGAGAGTTATTATTTATTTTGAAAAAGAAAAACCGCCTATTTTTACAGGCGGTCATTTCTTTCTATGAAGTAAACTTAGGGAGCAAATAACTGAACAAACCCAGAAATCGAGGATTGAAGACAAAACAAAAAGCCCACTGTTGTAGGCTTTCTGCAAGTTTTTTCTTAAAATTAAAGCATTTTGTTGTAGAATTCAACGACAAGTGCTTCGTTGATTTCTGGGTTGATTTCATCGCGTTCTGGCAAACGAGTCAATGAACCTTCCAATTTTTCAGCATCGAATGATACGAATGCTGGACGTCCAAGAGTTGCTTCAACAGCTTCAAGGATAGCTGGAACTTTAGCTGATTTTTCACGAACTGAGATCACTTGACCTGGAGTTACGCGGTATGAAGGGATATCAACGCGTTTTCCGTCAACAAGGATGTGACCGTGGTTAACGAATTGACGAGCTTGACGACGAGTAGTCGCAAGTCCAAGACGGTAAACAACGTTATCCAAACGACGTTCCAAAAGAAGCATGAAGTTGAAACCGACAGTTCCTTCTTTGATCTTAGTAGCTTGTACGAACAAGTTACGGAATTGTTTTTCACCAAGTCCGTAAGAGAAACGAAGTTTTTGTTTTTCAGCTAATTGCAAACCGTATTCTGACAATTTTGAACGGTTGTTTGGTCCGTGTTGACCTGGTACGTAGTTACGACGTGCCAATTCTTTACCTGTACCTGTAAGTGACAAGCCAAGACGGCGAGATTGTTTCCAAGATGGTCCTGTATAACGTGACATTTGAAATGTCCTCCTATAAAAATAATTTTTTGTAGGAAATAACGTTTTAGACAAACCTGATTCGTTCAGAAAGCCTTCGCCCAAACAGCAAAGGTTACTTTTCTAGCTGGCTTCCTGTTGACGAGCTTCATTTTGTCCTGCTGTCATTTCGCACAAATTCTATTATACCACCAATACCAGCCCCTTGTAAAGTTGCTTTCTCATTTTTTTGATTTCTTTCTATAAATGAAAAGCAAAATGAGGTTTTCTAGCTAGGGGCTTTCTAAATCACATATTTTGACTTGGATATACATGTATATTCACTCCCCTATCCTATCTGTTTACAGGAATCTTTACACCCGTTTTTACAACCTGTCAATCATGATTGTTCTAATAACCTCCTAAGTTCCCCTATTTTAGTTATATGAAAGAATATAGATGAGACTTCTCTTCAAAAGATCCCCCTGTCTAATATTGACAGATTTGATTGTGAAAATTGACATCTTTGTCAATCAAATTTACACAACTAGTCTCTATGATATGTTCAGGACATCAAAAAAACCATCTCCAAGAAGAGACGGTTGGAAGTTCTAGCTCACCCTAGCTACATTAGTCTAAGTAATGAATCAGATTTTTTTCTCAGTTCAAAATATCTGAGTAAGTATACGATTCAACATAGGTTGTTGCTGGTTCACCAGGTAAACTGTTTTTCATTAGTGTATTCAATAATAAACAAAGAAGGATAGACTTCAATTAATCGACCAAACTTATTTTTTTGACGTTTACGACCATTTTCCAAGGTCATTTCCACAATTTGGCCTTCATGAGCCTTGATTTCTTCTTTGATTTTTTTCATTTTTGCTACATCTGTAAATGCATCACTCATCCATTATTCCTCTATTCTCTTTGATATGCTGGAGAACTTATTATATTCTTTCTGGAAGATTAGCTCCACTGTTCCACGCGCTCCTGAACGGTTTTTTTCAATAATGACTTCAACCTTGTTATTCGGCAAGCCTTCTTCTTCCTCACCTGCACGTTCATAATAGTCATCACGGTATAGGAAGGCAACAATATCTGCATCCTGCTCGATGGATCCTGATTCACGGATATCAGATAGAACCGGTCGCTTATCTTGTCGTTGTTCGACTCCCCGAGATAGCTGACTAAGGGCAATCACAGGAACCTTCAATTCTTTCGCCAAAATTTTTAATTGACGAGAGATTTCTGAAACTTCCTGTTGCCGGTTTTCACGTCCAGTGCCTGTAATCAACTGCAAGTAGTCGATGAGGATCAAGCCAAGATTACCTGTTTCTTGTGCTAACTTTCTAGAACGAGATCGAATTTCTGTAATCCGAATACCAGGAGTATCATCTATATAAATGCTGGCATTGGCTAGATTTCCTTGAGCAATGGCATACTTCCGCCACTCATCATCCGTCAACTGACCGGTACGAATAGAATGAGACTCAATCAAGCCCTCTGCTGCCAACATCCGGTCCACCAAACTTTCAGCCCCCATTTCCAGTGAGAAAATAGCAACTGTTTTATCCAACTTGGTTCCGATATTTTGGGCAATGTTTAGAGCGAAAGGCAGTCTTACCAACCGCTGGACGAGCTGCAAGAATAATCAACTCTTCTTCATGAAGACCTGTTGTCATATGATCAAGATCTCGATAACCTGTTGCAATCCCCGTAATATCCGTTGTCTGCAATGAGCGAGTTTCAAGACTTCCAAAGTTGATATTTAGGATATCCTTGATATTCTTGAAACCACTTCGATTGGCATTTTCACTAACATCAATCAGGGCTTTTTCTGCGCCTGCAATAATCTCATCCGACGGACTCGCTCCATCGTATGCTTGATTAATGCTCTCCGTTAAACGAGCAATCAAGCGTCTTAGAACCGCTTTTTCAGAAACAATCTTTGCGTAATATTCCGCATTGGCTGAGGTCGGAACAGAGTTGATAACTTCAGCTAGATAAGAGAGACCACCGATATTTTGCAAGTCCCCTTGGCTATCTAAAATATTGCGAACGGTCGTCGCATCGATAGCATCTCCCCTATCTGCAAGGTCAATCATCGCCTTAAAAATTAACCGATGGGCATATTTAAAGAAATCTGCTGGCTCAATAAACTCACGAACAAAAACCAGTTTTCCCTCATCAATAAAGATGGCTCCTAAGACAGATTGCTCTGCTTGGATATCTTGAGGCTGGGTTCTTAATTCTTCTATCTCAGCCATAGTCATTCCTTTCTAACGATTTACTTAACCTTCGTTTACTCGAATTTGGATAATACCTGTAATATCCTGATAAATTTTAACAGGCACATCAATCAAGCCGACAGAGCGAATTGGAGAAGCCACTTGAATGTGACGCTTGTCGATTTGATCCCAAATTGTTTTTGTAGTTCTTCTGCAATTTTTTTATTGGTAATCGAACCAAATGTACGTCCATCAGGACCAATTTTTTCTGTAAATTGGACAACGGTCGTTTCTTCTGCTAATTTCGCTTGAATATCTTTCGCTTCTGCAACTAGTTCCGCATGGGCTTTTTCTTCAGATTTTTGCTTACCGCGAAGTTCCCCAATCGCTTGGGCGTTAGCTTCTTTGGCTAAATTCTTTTTAATCAAAAAGTTTTGAGCATAACCTGTTGGGACTTCTTTAATTTCCCCTTTTTTTCCTTTTCCTTTTACATCTGCTAAAAAGATAACTTTCATTCTTCTTCCTCCTTATCCTTTTGGACCTCTTCTTGAATACAGTCAATCAACTGGGTACGAACTTGATCGATGGTTACATCTTCCAATTGAGAAGCCGCCGAATTAAAGTGGCCTCCGCCTCCCATTTGCTCCATAATTTTTTGCACGTTGACTTTGCTTCTGCTTCGAGCTGAAATGGAAATGCTTCCTTGTTCATTCAGAGCAATGACAAAGGTCGCCTCAATTTTAGACATGGCCAACATACTATCGGCTGCTTTACTAATGGTAACCGTTCCATAAGGAACATCTGCTGCTCCTGTTGCCACAATAATATGTGGGAATACCATTTGACCATTTAGGATCAACTCATTAACTTCGCGGTACTCATCGAAGTTAATAGCTGAAATTTCCTGAATGAGGACACTATCACTGCCTCGGCTTCGTAAATAACTAGCTACATCAAATGTACGGCTCGTTACGCGAACAGAGAAATTCTTGGTATCCAACATAATTCCAGCCATCAAAACACTGGCTTGTATCTTATTCAAGCGGTTCTTCTTAGAATTCTGGAACTGAAGCAATTCCGTAACCAACTCACTGGCACTACTTGCGCCACTTTCAATATAAGTGATCATGGCATTTTCAGGGAAGTCTTCATCCCGTCTATGGTGATCAATGACAATGACTTGGTGAAACTTCTCATACAAATCATTTGAAAGCGTGAGAGCTGTCTTCGAATGGTCTACCATAATCAAAAGGGATTGATCGGTTACCATCCGTAGAGCATCTGAAACCGTTACGAGTTTAGTCGCTCCATCTGATTGAATTTTTTCAACCGCTCTTTCGATATCCTGAGCCATAGACGTATCATCATAAACTGCATAAGAGCGTTCGTTGATATTGTTTGCAAATAATTGCATCCCAATCGATGCCCCCAAAGCATCCATGTCTAATTTTTTGTGGCCAACAACAAATACCTGATCAACCGATTTAATTTTTTCGGAAATAGCTGTCATCATCGCACGAGTTCGTGTACGGGTGCGCTTGATAGCAGAAGCTGTCCCACCTCCAAAGAAAATAGGATCCTTGCCTTCTTCTTTTTCTTTTCACAACCGCTTGGTCGCCCCCTCGGACTTCAGCTAAGTTTAGATTCGATAAGCAACTCTACCAATTTCATCATGATTGCCATCTCCGTATGAGAATCCCATACTTACCGTAATGGGTAATTCACGATTTTTCGCTTCCTCACGGAATTGGTCAATAATAGAAAATTTGGATTCGATTAATTGTTCAAGAACGGTATAGTCGGTAAAAAGATAAAAGCGATCCATCCCGACTCTTCGGTAAAACATATGGTATTTTTCCGAGAATTCTTCAACAAAGTTTGCAATAAAGCCATTGATGCTACTGATATCCGAATCAGACACAACATCTTCTAAATCATCATAGTTGTCTACGGACATAATCCCGATGACCGGCCTAGTCGTTACAAGACCAACGTTGGCCTCATACTCACTAGACGCATCAAAAAAATAAACGACACTGGCCTGGGAATCTAGATAAACAGAATATTTCTTATCTCCAATGGTTGCATAATGGCCTTTCCCTTCAAAAGGAATCGCCAACACTTGTTGCAGGTATTCCACATCGAATTGCCCATCCTCAGTAGAGAAAATCAACTCCGCATAAGGATTGAACCATTCAACTTCATTGGTTTCACCGTTTACCTTGATTACACCAACTGGCATTTTATCCAGTAGCGAGGCCAATCCATTTCAGCCTGATGATTGACATATTGAATTTGTTCTAGCTCATCCAATTCTACTTGCTTTAATTGATGAAGAAAGAGATAGATGACACCGGAAAGAATCAACAGAATCACAAATAAATTTGCAATTGTGCCACCCAATAATCTGGAACTGATGGCTAATATAATAAATGCTAACAAACCTACCATACAATAATGGATAGGAGTCATACGAAATTTTTTCATCATAAACCTCTGTTGGGCCATTATACCATAAAACATAAGAAAAAGCGAGGCCAGTCAAGCCTTTCCACCAAAGAAAAAGCTGACAGGGATCAAGGCCCGGTCGCTCATTTGTTAAACAGTGTAAAGTATATTTACACTGTTGTAAATATACAGTAAAACGAGAAAAGAAGTAGCTATTTGGCTACTTCTTCCACATATTTACATCATAATAAGTTAGGATTCTTTTTCTTGATTCTTAGAAATGCTTCGACTCTTGCCTTCAAGATACACCATCAAGATAGAAATGTCAGCTGGGTTGACACCTGAAATCCGGCTAGCTTGACCAATCGTTTCTGGATTAATCAACTTGAATTTTTGACGAGCTTCTGTTGCGATGGAGTCAATATCATCCCAGTCAATATTGGCAGGAATTCGTTTTTTTCTTCCATTCGCTTCATTTTTTTCAACCTGATCTAAAGCTTTTTGAGATATAACCCTCGTACTTAATTTCAGTTTCAATCAGCTCGATAATCTTATCATCTAGTTCTTCAGCTGCTGGTCCGATAAAGTTGACAACATCTTGATAAGATACTTCTGGTCTTCTCAATAATTCTTTGGCTGTGACAGCATCTGTCAATGGTTTAAAACCTAGCGCTGCAACCTTCTCGTTTGTTTCCTTTACAGGTTTTAGCTTGATACTGTCAAGGCGCTTCATTTCATTTTCGAACTGATACTTCTTGGTTTCAAAACGTGCCCAACGTTCATCGTCAACCAAACCAACCTCGCGACCGATTTCTGTTAAGCGCATATCTGCATTATCATGACGAAGAATCAAACGGTATTCTGCACGACTAGTCAACAGACGATAGGGCTCAACTGTTCCTTTGGTTACCAAGTCATCGATCATGACCCCAATATAACCATCACTCCGTTTCAAGATGAGCTCTGGTTTTCCTTGGATTTTTAGAGCAGCATTAATCCCTGCCACAATTCCTTGGCCAGCAGCTTCTTCATAACCAGATGTTCCATTGGTTTGGCCTGCGGTAAATAGACCTGAGATTTTCTTGGTTTCTAAAGTTGCCCGCAATTGATGTGGAAGGACCATATCATACTCAATTGCATAACCCGTTCGCATCATCTCAGCATTCTCCAATCCCTTAATAGAATGAACAAGATCTCGTTGCACATCCTCTGGTAAACTGGTTGACAAGCCTTGGACATAGACTTCTTCAGTATTGCGTCCTTCTGGTTCTAGGAAGAGCTGGTGGCGTTCCTTGTCCGCAAAGCGCACAATCTTATCTTCAATAGATGGACAATAGCGAGGACCAACTCCCTTTACAACACCTGTAAACATAGGGGCCCGGTGTAAATTGCTGTTGATGATCTCGTGGCTGTGACTATTGGTATAGGTTAACCAACAAGGGATTTGATCCTTTAAATAATCCTCGTCACGCGAATTGTAAGAAAAGTGATTTGGATTCTCATCACCTGGTTGAATTTCCGTTTCTTCATAATTGATTGACGATGCCTTTACACGTGGTGGCGTACCTGTTTTGAACCGTCCAATTTCTAGTCCTAAGATTTTTGAGATTATCAGCCAAATTGATAGAAGCAAGGCTATGGTTAGGGCCTGATGAATACTTGAGATCCCCAATGATGATTTCTCCACGTAAAGCTGTTCCAGTCGTGACAATAACAGCCTTGGCCCCATATTCTTGATGGGTCGCAGTTCGAACACCAATAACCTTCCCATCTTCTACCAAAATTTCATCAATCATGGTTTGGCGAAGGGTCAAGTTTTCTTGATTCTCAACTGTCTTACGCATTTCCTTAGAATAGAGCTCTTTATCTGCTTGAGCACGAAGCGCACGAACAGCTGGTCCCTTTCCTGTATTCAACATCTTCATCTGAATATAGGATTTGTCAATATTCTTGGCCATCTCTCCACCGAGAGCATCTACCTCACGAACCACAATCCCTTTTGCAGAACCACCAATCGAAGGATTACATGGCAAAAACGCCAACATTTCTATATTGATGGTTGCAAGTAAAACTTTACAACCCATTCGGCTCGCAGCAAGGGAGGCTTCTACCCCAGCATGCCCCGCTCCGATTACAATAATATCGTATTCTTCTATAAAATTATAAGTCATTTTTTCTCCTATTCTTTAAGATGGATGTGTCGTAACTGTCCGTCCCAATCTGGTAAGGCGGTTTTTAAAAATGCCGGCTTCAGATTTACAGTATGTAGTTCATCTAAAGCAAGCCACCGGCAAGGTAATGGATTCGCATCTTCTTGCATGGTTAACGGTGCATCTTCCAGCAAGTCCACTAAATAATGGAACTCGATATTATGATAGTGGACCTCAGCTTGTTCAAAGCGATTTTCAACAATGAAAGCTAACTGAACCGCTCTAGATGCGACCCCAAGTTCCTCTTTTACTTCTCGAACTACGGCATCCTCCGTAGCTTCATCCACTTGAATGGCACCTCCGATTGTATAAAAACCATCCTCATCTTCAACGACTAACAAACGATTGTCTTTTACAATCAAAGCAGTCGCTCTCACACCAAAAACCATTTGGTTTAACTTGGTCCGAAAATCCTGTTCTTGCATGTAACTTCCTTTCGAAACGACACAAAAATAGTCAAAACTCTGAGAAGTGCAGGACAAAAAAGCCTGCAACATCCATGAGCTTTGACCATCACTTCTATTGCTTTTATTATTGTAGCAAATTGAGAAAATTTGTCAATTTAAATATACTGACAAACTTTACCATCTCGGTAAGCATTGTCAATTAAGCCGCCACCGAGACACTCTTCACCATCGTAAAAGACAACAGCCTGACCTGGCGTAATAGCACGTTGAGATTCTGCAAAAATTACCTCAGCCTTGTCACCCTTGACATGAACCGTCACTTTGGAATCTGGCTGGCGATAGCGGAACTTGGCTGTACACTCTAGTGTAAACTCTTCCGGCATATCCCGTGTAAAGTGAACTTGACTAGCTTGTAAACTTGTTGACATGAGTGCTTCATGATAGAATCCTTGACCGACATACAGAATATTTTGACTCAGATCTTTACCAACGACAAACCAAGGAGCATTGTCCCCACCTTGTTGGCCACCAATTCCAAGACCACCCTCGCTGACCGATTGTATAATACATCAAACCTGCATGTTCGCCCATATCCCGTCCATCTACGGTCATCATTCGGCCTGGTTGGGCAGGAAGGTAGTTCCCTAGAAACTCTTTGAAATTCTTTTCTCCGATAAAGCAGATCCCAGTGGAATCTTTCTTTTTAGCTGTTGCCAATCCAGCCTCTTCAGCCAACCGGCGAACCTCAGGTTTTTCCAAATGTCCCAACGGGAACATGGTTTTTTGAAGTTGTTCTTGTGACAACTGGCTTAGGAAATAAGTTTGATCCTTCCCATTGTCAACACCGCGTAGCATATGGACAATGCCATCCTCATCACGCGCCACGCGCGCATAGTGACCCGTGGCTACATAATCGGCACCAAGTGTCATGGCATAATCTAAGAAGGCCTTAAATTTGATTTCCTTATTACACATGACATCCGGATTTGGTGTCCGGCCTGCACGATATTCTGCAAGGAAATATTCAAAGACACGATCCCAGTATTCTTTCTCAAAGTTGACAGAATAGTAAGGTATGCCAATTTGATCTGCAACCGCTGCTACATCTTTGTAATCTTCTGTAGCTGTACAGACGCCATTTTCGTCTGTGTCGTCCCAGTTTTTCATGAAGATGCCGATGACATCGTAACCCTGTTGCTTTAATAATAAAGCTGTTACAGATGAATCAACACCACCACTCATACCAACAACAACACGTGTTTTCGAGTTATCACTCATAGATTTCTCCCATCTTTTCGTTTCTCACGATTGAAGGTCGTGGTTTGCTTCAACGATTGAAGGTCGTTTTGAGCATTATCAATTGTAACACGCTTTATAGTAGAAAACAAGCATCTTGCCATTCTTCTTATTGGCTATTGTATCTATATGTTTACAAGTCTGTAAATCAAAAAAGAGTCCAATTGCTGAACTCTTTCATCTACTTTAATACCAGCCATTGGCCAACCAGAAGTTTTTAGCCGACGACCATGATCCATATCGGTTGACAACATATTGATTGGCTACTTTTTCCTGGTTTTCTGGTGACAAGTCACCGTTTAAATAAGAAAGCGATAACTGGTAACGACCATAGTATTGGCCATTTTGTGCTGTATAACTGCCACTTGATTCTTTCTGGGCAATCCATTCTTTAGCCGCTGCATCTTCGGCACTTAAGCCATCTGAAGCGGATACCGTAGTTGTTGCTTGTCCAGTATTAGCTTTACTAGTGGTAGCTTGCTCTGTAGTATTAGTTGTTGCCTTCTCATCTTCAATCTCTAAAACTTGACCAACTGTAATGAGGTTAACATTGCTAATCTTATTTTTCTTAGCAATCGCATCAACCGTTGTATTCTTCTCTTTAGCAATAGCTGATAAGGTATCACCTGACTTTACAGTGTAAGATTCTGCACTGGCAAGGACGGGAATAAACATTCCAGATAATAAGCTCAGTCCGATTACACGTTTTACAAATATTTTTTTATTCATGGTTTACACTCCTTTTCTGTATGTTCTTTATCTTACAGAAGAAATGTTTCAGAAACTTTATGAAATTACGTCAAATGTTTCAATAATATGTTAGCAAGAATAAAAAACACCTCAAATAAACTAGTTTTAAGTATCTTTTAAGTTTAAAACAAAATTTCCCTCTTAAATAGAAGAAAACATGCCCTAGATTTGTTATAATGAAAGAAAAGAAACCCTAAGGAGCTGACTGATGAATTCGCTTAAATTCCAATCCGTATTTGATATTATTGGACCGGTTATGATTGGACCTTCTAGTAGCCACACTGCTGGAGCTGTTCGTATTGGAAAAATTGTCTCTTCTATTTTTGGAGAGGATCCAACAGAAGTTGAATTTCAGTTGTTTAATTCCTTTGCCAAAACCTATCGCGGCCACGGGACAGACTTGGCCCTTGTAGCTGGTATTTTGGGGATGGACACAGATGATCCAAGAATCCCCAATAGTCTTGAAATTGCTCATGAAAGAGGAATTCGAATCGTCTGGTCTATTCAAAAAGAGAGCAATGCTCCTCATCCAAATACGACGACTATCACGGTGAGAAATGAGCACAAAACCATCTCCGTTACAGGAATTTCCATTGGTGGGGGGAAACATACAAGTTACCGAGTTAAATGGCTTTGCAATTTCTCTAAACATGAACACCCCAACAATTATTATCGTTCACCAAGACGTTCCTGGAATGATTGCCCATGTGACAGAAGCCCTTTCCCGCTATGATATCAATATCGCCCAAATGAACGTAACCCGTGAAAAAGCCGGTGAAAAGGCTATTATGATTATTGAAGTGGATTCTCGAAATTGTGACGAAGCTATTGAGTTAATCCGTCAAATTCCCCATTTACACAATGTGAATTTCTTTCAATAAGGAGACCCCATGTTTTATTCCATTACCGAACTAGTTGAGCAAGCGACCCTCCACTATGAAGGAAATGTCGCAGAATTAATGATTGCAACTGAGTTTGAACTAACTGGTCGCGAGCGCGAAGAAGTTCTGACTCTTATGACACGAAACCTTGAGGTCATGAAAGAATCCGTTCATCTTGGACTCAATGACCAACTTTCTCGAAGTGGCTTGACCGGAGGAGATGCTGCAAAATTGGATCGCTATATTCGATCTGGAAAAGCCCTCTCCGACTATACTGTCCTAACCGCAGCCAAAAATGCTATCGCTGTCAACGAACACAATGCAAAAATGGGCTTAGTCTGTGCTACTCCCACTGCTGGATCAGCCGGTTGCTTACCTGCTGTTCTTACTTCAGCCATCGAGAAACTCCATTTAGATGAACACCAACAATTAGAGTTCTTATTAGCAGCAGGAGCCTTTGGACTGGTTATTGCCAACAATGCATCGATTTCAGGAGCCGAGGGAGGCTGTCAAGCTGAGGTTGGGTCAGCCTCTGCTATGAGCGCAGCAGCTTTAACTCTAGCAGCTGGGAGGAAGTCCCTACCAAGCTAGCCAAGCCATTTGTTTCGTCATCATAAAAATATGCTAGGCTTAATTTGTGATCCCGTTGCAGGACTGGTAGAGGTTCCTTGTGTCAAACGAAATGCTATGGGTGCAAGCTATGCCTATATTGCAGCGGATATGGCTCTGGCAGGAATTGAATCCAAAAATCCCTGTCGATGAGGTCATTGACGCCATGTATCAAGTTGGATCTAGCCTACCAACTGCCTTTAGAGAAACGGCTGAAGGTGGTCTAGCAGCAACTCCAACTGGGAAACGCCTACAGCAAGAAATATTTGGAGACTAACCTATGAAGTACATATTTTTCGACTTGGATGGGACTTTAGTCGATAGTTCCGAAGGCATTGAGACCACCTTTCTACACACTTTTAAGGTGCTGGGAGTTCCTGCACCTGATAAAGAAACTATTCGAACCTTTATGGGTCCTCCACTCGAGGTTACGTTTACTAAACATGTCCCAAAAGAACTGGTCGCAAAAGCTGTAGAAATCTATCGCACCTATTACAAAGAAACCGGCCAACAACAAACCTATCTCTACCCAGGTATCAAAGAACTCCTTCAGCAATTGAAGGAATTGGGTTATCACTTATTCATCACCACCTCTAAGAATCAGGAAGTGAGTCTCGAAATAGCCCATTCACTAGGAATTAGTGATTGCTTTGAAGAGATTTATGGTTCTATCCCAGGATCTATGCACAAAGCTGATATCATTCAGCGTGTACTGGTGGACCATCAAATTCCAAAAGAGGAAGCTTGCATCGTTGGGGATACTAAATTTGACATCATTGGGGGAAAAACCATTGGTATTCACACAATTGCAGTCAGTTGGGGATTTGCACCTCTAGAGCAATTAAAAGATGAAACTCCCGATACCATCGTAGATTCCCCCCTAGCTTTACTAACTCATTTAAGTTAATAAAAGAGGTTTACAAATTTGTAAACCTCTTTTATGTATAAAATCACGTATGGGTAAGAGCATCCATGGTTCACTAAGGTTGACTAACAAAAGTCATTTTTCTTTACAGCTCTTTCCAATACTTGTCAAGATAAGAAACAAAATAAAAAGAGGGTTTAACCTCTTTTTTAGTATCCCCAAGCTGAAAGCCCTTGGTTTGAATAGGCATTATAAGCTGCTTGGATTTGATCATCAACTGTAGCAGTTGAACCCCAACCTGGCATTGTTTGGAAAAGACCACTAGCTCCAGATGGATTTGCTGCGTTCACTTGACCATTTGATTCGCGGGCAATAATGGCTTCCCAAGTTGATGCAGGGAACACCTGTCATTTCAGCCATTCGAGCCGCTGCATAGGATCCAGTTTCTCCAGCAGTATTCCCATTAGCAAGTACAATCCCATTTCCAGAATTCGTAACAACAGGTGCTGCATTATAAGTAGCATTAGCAGTAGTTGTTGTCGATGCCGCTACTTGATTTGTCGAAGCCTCGACTCCAGGTTCCTGACTTACTGTGGCAGTATTTACTTTGTTGATCAATGAGTTTGAACGTTCACCCAACTCAATAATTTGACCAGCGTGGATCAAATCTTGATTGCTGATTTGATTCAATTCAACAAGCTTTTCGATAGTAGTGTTATTCTTAATCGCAATTTCTGATAAAGTATCACCATTTTTCACTTCGTATGTTTCAGCATTCACTACCACACCAGAAACAAAAAGTGAAAGAGCTGAGATAATAGAAGTTAATGTCCATTGGACTTTTTTTGTGTTCATCAATACATTCTCCTTTCGAACATAATACTATCTTACACATTAAATGTTACAGTTAGTTATAATTTATGTTACAAAGGTTACAAAATCATGTATTTTTCATGCAAAAAACGCTATAAATAGCGTTTTTCTTCATTTTTTTAGAAAAAATCCCCTATATGTAGTGGTGGTATTCTAATATTTCAACCAAAAAATGATAGCACCAACTGCCGCTATAGACAGAATAGCTACACTATCTAAAACTTGCCATTTTAACTGCCTATATCGGCTTCTTCCCTCTCCACTTTTATAACCTCTTGCCTCCATGGCAATTGCAAGAGCATCTGCACGTTTAAAACTTGATGCAAACAAGGGAATTAAAATCGGTATAAAAGAGCGAATCTTCTGAAGGAGATTCCCTTCTCCAAAATCAACCCCTCTAGCTCTCTGTGCATTCATAATGCGAATCGTATCATCCATTAGAGTGGGAACGAAACGAAGGCTCATAGACAACATGAGTCCAATTTCATGAGCAGGAACTTTGATGATTTTAAATGGAGTTAACAACTTTTCTACGGCATCTGCTAAGCTTAAGGGCGTTGTTGTCAGTGTTAAAATCGTTGAAAATACAACAATGAGAATAAAACGACAAAAGATCACACCAGCTTGAGCAAGTCCTTTATCCGTTACAGTCAAAAAATAAAATTGAAATAAGGTCTTACCGCCAGTCGTCGCAAACAACTGAAAGAGTGTAGTGAAAGCAATGATAAAGACCATCGATTTCAGGCCATTAATAAAAAAGCGGAAGGGGATCTTGGCACTCAAAATCAACGCAAAGGCCAACAAAAACAACAGGGCATTCGTCATCACATTATTGGCCCAAAACAAAATAATAATTAGTAAGAAAAGTCCTAGTAACTTTGCTCTTGGATCCATACGATGGAGAATGGAATTACCTGGTACATATCGTCCTAAAATCATACTATTCATGTCCAATTAACTCCTTAAACTCCTGTAAAGTGATTGGTAAAGTTGGCAAAGATAGTCCTTTTTGACGTAAGCGCCAAGCAAATTTCGTCACTTTCGGTACACCTAATTGTATGTTTTTCTAATCCTTCTACATCCTGAAATACATCCCTTGGATGCCCAGACCTCACGATTCGTCCTTTTTTTCCCAAAACATAAACAAGATTTGCGTATTCTGCCACATCTTCCATAGAATGACTAACAAGAACGATGGTCATCCCAGCTTGATGAAGTGACGCAAATAGCTTCATTAATTCCCGTCTACCTGACGGATCCAAACCAGCTGTCGGCTCGTCCAAGACCAAAATTTCAGGTTCCATCGCTAAAATGCCTGCAATAGCGACCCGTCTCATTTGCCCTCCAGACAATTCAAAGGGACTCCGTTCAAACAACTCTTCAGAAAGACCGACTAAGCATAATTTCTCCTTGGCAATACTCTCAGCTGACTCTTGGTCTACTCCAAAATTTTGAGGCCCAAATGCGACATCTTTTACAACAGTCTCAGCAAAGAGTTGACTTTCTGGAAATTGAAAGACGAGACCCACTTTTTTTCGAAGATCCTTTAGCTCTTTTTGAGAAGACTCAGAACTAATGCGCATATCATTCATTTGCACTTCCCCTCGACTGGGCAAAAGCAAACCATTTAATAATTGGAGGATGGTTGATTTTCCACTTCCAGTATGCCCAATTAGAGCTGTATAAGAACCGCTTGGGATTTCTATATTCACATCAAAAAGAGCCGCTCCTTCAAAAGGAGTACCTTCTTGATAGGTATAACTAAGCTGTTTTAAAGCAATTCCCATAATAGTTTCTCTAGCTCTCCTTCAGTCTGATAGGTTTCTCCAACTGGAAAACCTTTTTGATGTAACATGCTACGCAATCGATTGGCGAAAGGTTCTTCTAGTCCTATTTCATCCAAATCATCTCGAGAAAAGAGTTCTCTTGGAGTCAGATCCAAGGTCGCTTTTCCTTTTTCAAAGAGAATAACCCGATCACTTAGGGAAACTTCCTCTAAATCATGGGTAATAGAAATAACGGTTAACCCATATCGTTCTTTGACTTCTCGAACCGTACGAATTAGTTCTAGACGCCCTTCAGGATCCAACATACTGGTTGCTTCATCTAAAATGATGATTTTAGGTCGTAAAGCAATAATTCCAGCAATGGCCACTCGTTGCTTTTGTCCACCGGATAACCTAGCGGGTTCTCGATCTTTGAACTCATCCATGCGGACCATCTTCAAAGCTTCGTCTACTCGTTGCACCATTTCATCTCTTGGAATTCCTTGGTTCTCCAACCCAAACGCCACATCATCTTCAACAGTAGCTCCAACAAACTGGTTATCTGGATTCTGGAAAACCATGCCAATCTCACTACGTTTATCCCAAACATTTTCAGGAGTTAACAAATCTCCGGAAATATAGATTTGACCAGATTCCGGTTCCAACAAGCCATCAATCAAGCGGACCACTGTTGATTTACCACTTCCGTTATGTCCAATAATGGATAACCATTCACCATGTTTCACGTGAAACGATGTATCATTTAACTGATGGTTCTCATCTGTTTTTGGTATTTAAATGTAAGATTTCGAACTTCTATAATATTATTCATTTATCTAAAGGTATCTTTAAAGAGGTAGGCACTGCCTTTAAAGTATTCATATCCAGAGTAGACTGTAAAGATTAGCGCAACATAAAGCGTAATTTGACCCAATAAATCCCAATGGAAGAGAAGGAAAATAATGGCAAACATTTGTGAGAAGGTTTTAATTTTTCCAGGCATAGCTGCTGGCAAAACAACTCCTCCTGTTTCAACCAATAACAGACGGAGGCCAGTTACGGCTAATTCACGGCAAATAATAACTGCTGTAATCCAGGCTGGAACCATCTTTAATTCAATCATCATGATAAAGGCAGACATGACAAGAAGCTTATCAGCCATGGGATCCGCAAATTTCCCAAAGTTACTAACAACTTTCCATTTACGAGCTAAATAACCGTCCAAATAATCGGTGATACTAGCAACTGCAAAGACAATAGCTGCTGCTACATGCCAACCATAACCTTTACCAAATATTAGCATCAAAATAAAAATAGGAATAAACACAATTCGAATCAGTGTTAAGGCATTTGGGATATTTTCTTTTTTCATTCTAGTCTCCTTACTAGTTTACATGATCATTTACATCTAATTGACAAAATAAACGTCGATTTAATTCGACAAAAACATCATTCCACTATTATCCCGTTATTTAGGGAAAATGATAAAGTCCGTCATATCACAAGCGTTGACAAAATCTCGCCCAACCTTTACAACATCTTGTAAAGAAATACTTTGTAAAAGTTTTGGAAGATCAAATAGATTTTCACCCGTCTCAATTGGATTAAATTGAGTCGCAATATAATCCAAGGAATTCAAACCGTGTAGAAAATCACCAAACATTTCACTTTTAATCGTATCCAAATGTTCTTGGGTCACATCAGGATCTTTCTCAAAATTCTTAATGGCCGTTCTGAACTGATGGGATATACTAACAGGTTCCGAGGTGTCCATCGTTAACATCACAAAGTGAAACGAAGACTCTACTTCAATTTCTAGTGTCAAGGAGTTGTCAAGTTTACCAACTTCATAAAGTGACTGAAATCGTTTTGATGTCCATCCAAACATCATTGCAAACAATAATTTGAGGATAATCTTATAGCGATACTGGTAAAGAGGAGGAATCTGATTTCTTCCACGAATTCCAATTGCTAATTTCGGTGAAGCAACTTCCATCCGACTTGTCTCATTTTGAACAACTGGATTTAAGTCCACGGGTGAGATATGAGGAAGAGGATTTGAAGAGGTCTTCATCTCAAATTCAGAAACAAGGTTAACAAGACTGTCAAGATCAAAATTTCCGACAACCACTAGATGCATATTGGATGGTTGGTAAAAATAATCGAAATTTTCCTGTAAACTTTTCTTCATCAATTTGAGCGAGAGAAGATACAGTACCTGCAATATCTTGGGCCAAGGGTGTATCTGGATAAAGATTTGCCAACGCCCTAAAGAATAATTGGTAGTCAGGACTATCTTGGTACATTTCGATTTCTTGTTGAATAATCAATTGTTCCTTCTTTAGAGAATCCTTTGAGAGATGAAGAGATTGTGTCATCTCCAGTAACAATCTCAGATTTTCATTGACATTCGAGGTGGTCGAAAAGAGATAGCTAGTTTGTGTAAAGCTAGTAAAGGCATTACTTTCAGCTCCCAGCTTTACAAAATGCTGTAAATAATCTTGACCGTCTTGATCTTCAAATAATTTATGTTCAAGAAAATGTGCAATCCCTGCTGGAAATTCTTTTATTCCCTCTACTCTATCCACTGTAAATCTTGTGTCAATAGAACCGAATTTAGTAGAAATGATTGCATAGCTTTCATTAAAATCCGCTTTTGGAATTAAATATAACTTCAATCCATTTTGGAGACTTGTCTGATAAACACATTCTCCAACAGCTGGATAATCTATTTTCTCCAAATCTTTCTTTATCATTCTCTTCCTTCCATAAAATAGACCGCTTGTAATTTGAGTAATTTGGCAACAGCCATAATTTCTTCTTTCGTCACCAGTTGAATAGCTTGGATCCAATCATCAATTGACAAGAACTGTTTTCCTAAAATAGAGTGTAAATAAGCTCTTTCAATCAAGGTGCCAGGTCGATCCTGCGACAATTTTGCAGCATTTATAATCATTTCTTTTGTCAAGCGCAGCTCTTCACTTGTAAACTTCCCTCTCTTCAAGTCACTCACTTGACGGCTCATCAGAGTCATGGTCCGGGTTCTATTTTTCCGATCAATCCCTGCATAGATCCGCATAAAATGAGAAAAAATATCAAAATGGCTAGAGATCGTATAAGCCAATCCTTCTTTTTCTCGAATGACTGTAAACAATTTTGAGTGAGAGAAAGCGCCCAGTAAACCATTTAAAACAATCAAAGCAAAATGCTCTTTTTCTCCATACTGAACAGGAAAAATGATAACCCTAACTCTAAAAATAGATTGATGAGTATCTCTTTGCTCAAGTCCTTCTCTGACAACATTTGAAAAAGATTGGGCATAAAAAAGGTTGACATGAGATTTACGAGGTTGTAAACCAAATTCACTAATCTTTTCAATGACCGCTAGTTCATTGAAATCACCCATAAAGAAAAAGTCAATCAGATTTGTTTGAAGCATTTCTTGAAATGCTTGATAAGCTGACCCTTCATCCTCATACTGAATCTGCTGGACACTTCCATACTTGCTTAGTTTCATATCAGCTTGATCATAAAACAAACGATTCAATTGTTGGTGGGCATAATAAAAATGATTTTCAATTTCTGCTTCTAGTTCTGTAACAAGATTCTTTTTCTCTACTGAAAAAGTTTCTGAATGAAAGCACCCATTTTCTGCAAGAGGAGCATTCAGAGATACCTTTAATAAATCCAACATCTGATCTGTCAAGACATTTTTCTTGCTCAAAAAAGCATCACGGACATAAGATAAATTAATATCAATGTAGTGCATTTGACCGCGTTTTGAAACAGAAGTAGAAAAATTTGCTCCATACAAGTTCGCCAACTGCTCTCTAAATTGCTGTGAAGTTGGGTAAAGTTGATTGGCTGTTTCGATCATGCGTGAGGCTAGAACTCGTCCTGCTATTGTTTCTTCAGAAAGAGGGGCCGAGAACCGCACTTTTATCTCATTGGTCTTAAATTTTTCTGATTTCATAAAATGGATTTGAACACCCGTAACTAATTCCATCGTCATCCTCGTTCTAACAAATATTACTCTTCATTATATCATGAAATCCCAGTAAAATCTTTCCCAGACAGATTAAAAAACGTTTACACTGACTCGCCCTATTTTAGGTTTTTCATCCTTTTATGGTATAATAACTATCATTGAGGTGAACTATGAACTATAAACTTTTTGATGAATTTATCACACTACAAGCCCTATTTAAAGAACTGGGAATCATTCAAAGCGGTGGAGCTATCAAAGCCTTTTTTTACTTGGAAAATCAAGTAGAGGTCAATGGAGAAGTGGAAACCAGAAGAGGACGTAAGTTACGAGTCGGAGATACAATCGAAGTAATTGGTGAGAAGGAAGTCATAACACTGACAGAACCTAGTCCAGAAGAGATTGAAGACTATCAAGCGGACAAGCTGGAAAAAGAACGCGTTGCTCAATTAGTGAAGAAATTAAACAAAGAACAAAAACAAAAAAAGATTCTAAACCTAAAAAAGAAGAGAATAAGCGGAAGCCTGTTCGTTTCCCAGGAACATAATATGTGGCTTAAATCCATACACATTCAGAAATTTCGAAATTATAAAGAAGTAGATCTTCAATTCCACTCTGGTTTGAATATTTTCTTAGGCCAAAATGCTCAAGGAAAAACCAATCTCCTCGAATCCATCTACTTTTTAGCCTTGACCCGCAGCCATCGGACCCGTTCCGATAAAGATCTAATTCATTTTCAAGAGGAACAATTTACTGTTTCAGGGATCTTAGAAAAAAAAACCGGCTCAATCCCTTTAGAAATTTCCTTATCCTCAAAAGGACGAGTCACTAAAGTAAACCACTTAAAACAAAGCAAGTTATCAACCTATATCGGTAACATGAATGTGGTTCTCTTTGCTCCAGAGGATTTACAACTTGTTAAAGGCTCACCCGCTCTTCGCCGCAAGTTTATTGATATTGATTTAGGCCAGATGAAACCCTGTCTATCTATCAGATTTAACAGCCTATCATCATGTTTTAAAGCAGCGAAACAGTTACTTAAAAACAGCCAACACAGTAGACCCAACCTTTTTAGATGTTTTGGATGAGCAATTAGCAGATTATGGTAGCCGGGTCTGCATCCATCGGAAAGATTTTCTTAAAAAATTAGAAGACTTTGGGCAAGAGAAACATTTTGAAATTTCCAATCAAACTGAAAAACTATCTATTCGGTATGATTCCTCCATTCCTTTTCAAGATGAGGAGACACTTCGCCAAACCTTTATCACCTTGCTTCGAGAAAATCGGACAAAAGATCTCATCAAAAAAACAACCAGTGTTGGTCCTCACCGAGATGACATTAGCTTTTACATCAATGATATGAATGCGACTTTTGGTAGCCAAGGGCAGCACCGCAGTGTTGTTCTTTCCTTAAAATTGGCAGAGATTTCATTAATTGAATCCTTGACAAATGAAAAGCCGATTTTACTCTTAGACGATGTTATGAGTGAACTTGACAACAATCGTCAACTACATTTACTAGAAGTTATCTCTCGTGACATCCAAACATTTATCACAACTACAACTTTAGATCACCTAAAAGACTTGCCTGAAGACTTAAAAATCTTTAATATTCACTCAGGTCAAGTTGACGAATAATTAACAAAGTTGTCAATTTTGATTGACAACTTTTTGACATAATAAAAGTGTGAAATCTTATGATTTCACACTTTTATTTTTTTATTGAACAGAGTAGTTTGGTGCTTCATTGGTAATTTGGACATCGTGTGGGTGGCTTTCTTTCAAACCTGCCCCAGACATTTCAACAAATTGTGCATTTTCATGCAATTCTTGAAGGTTGGCAGCTCCAACATAGCCCATACCAGAACGGATACCACCAATCATTTGGAAGACGATATCGGCTGCTGAACCCTTATAAGCAACCCGACCTTCGATTCCTTCTGGAACCAATTTGTTGGCTTCATTAACAGAACCTTGAAAGTAGCGGTCGCTTGAACCTTTTCTTCATTGCTGCAATAGATCCCATACCACGATAAGTCTTGAACTTACGTCCTTGGAAGATTTCAGTTTCACCTGGTGCTTCATCTGTTCCTGCAAACATAGATCCAAGCATGACTGCATGACCACCAGCAGCAAGAGCTTTTACAATATCTCCAGAATACTTGATCCCACCGTCAGCGATGATTGTTTTTCCATATTCACGCGCAACAGCAGCTGCATCATAAATCGCTGTAACTTGAGGAACTCCGACACCAGCAATCACACGAGTTGTACAGATTGAACCAGGTCCAATCCCTACCTTAACTACGTCAACACCTGCATCATAGAGAGCACGCGCTCCCTCAGCTGTAGCAATATTACCTGCAATCAAGGTGCGATCTGGGAAATGAGCGCGAATTTCAGCGATTTTACGAAGAACACCTGCAGAATGACCATGGGCTGTATCGATGACAATAGCATCCGCACCAGCTTCAAACAATGCTTCCGCACGCTCAAAAGTGTCAGATGTAACTCCGACAGCACCTGCTACTAAAAGACGACCAAATTCGTCTTTCGCTGCATTTGGAAACTCAATAACTTTTTCAATATCCTTAATGGTAATCAAACCTGACAAACGACCATTTTCATCCACCAATGGTAATTTTTCAATACGGTGTTCTTGAAGAATCCGTTCAGCTGTTTCTAAATCTGTACCAACTGGTGCAGTCACAAGATTCTCGCTGGTCATATGGTTGGAAATTGGTTGATCATAATCAGAAATAAAGCGTAGGTCACGGTTGGTCAAGATCCCTACTAGTTTACGATTTTCCAAGGTTTCAACCACAGGTACACCACTGATCCGGTAACGTCCCATAAGTTCGTCTGCCTCAGCAATGGTATGTTCAGGTGTTAAGAAAAATGGGTCAATAATAACGCCGTTTTCAGAGCGTTTTACTTTACGAACTTCATCTGCTTGTTGGGCAATGGACATATTTTTATGAATAACCCCAAGTCCTCCAGCACGGGCAATGGCAATAGCCATTTGGCTTTCAGTAACTGTATCCATCGCAGCTGTGATGATTGGGATATTCAACACAAGGTTATCCGCCAATTTTGTACGAAGATCTGCATCGTTTGGTAATACATGACTTTCAGCTGGAATGAGCAATACATCATCGAAGGTATAACCTTTTTTCAAAAATTTAGTGTCCCAATTTGACATTCCCATTTTCCTCTTTTCTTTCTTTTTGAGCCAAGCTCGTCTTTTTTGATTGATAATATCATACCATTCTAAGATAATTTGTCAATCATTTGTACAATATTTCAAAAAGAGGTGTTGGAACCTCTTTTGAATCATTTATTTTTATTGAATCATCTCAATATCAAGAGCTTACTTGAAATAGTTTAATCCCATAGCAGATTTGACTTGATCAAGCGTTTCTGCTGCAACCGAACGGGCTACTTCACTACCTTTTTGAAGCATATCATAAACTTGACCCATATCTTTAGCAAATTCAATCCGTCGTTCGCGAATAGGTCCCAACTCTCTTTCAAGAATCTCTAACAAATAGCGTTTGGTTTTAACATCTCCTAAACCACCCCGTTGGTAATGGTCTTTCATTTCTTGAATGGTCGCCTGGTCTTCTTCTTTTCCAAACACATCTAAATAATGGAAAACCATATTTCCTTCGATTTTTCCTGGATCTTCGACACGAATATGCTCAGGATCTGTATACATACTCATCACCTTTTTCTTCAAGGTGTCCATATCATCCGCTAAATAGATACCATTGCCAAGAGATTTGGACATTTTGGCATTCCCATCCAGACCAGGCAAACGACCCGCTGCCTCATTTTCTGGAAAAATTCCCTCTGGTTCAACCAAGACATCACAATGATAAGCATGATTAAAAGAACGGACGATTTCACGTGTTTGCTCAATCATGGGCTTTTGGTCTGTACCAACAGGTACCAGATTGGCTTTAAAGGCGGTAATATCTGCAGCTTGAGAAACAGGATACACCAAGAAACCAGATGGAATAGATTCACCGAATCCTTTTTGAGCAATTTCTGTCTTAACAGTTGGGTTGCGTTCCAAACGTGAAACAGAGACCAAATTCATGTAATACATGGTCAATTCCGCTAGCTCAGGGAATTTGACTTTGAATAAAAAAATAGTTGATTTCTTTGGATCTAAAGCCAGCTGCTAAATAATCTAGAGCAACATTTCCGATAGACTCAACAATGGTTTGTGGATCTTTAGCATGATCCGTTAGGGCTTGCTGATCGGCTAAAAAGACAAACATCTGGTACTTGTCTTCATTTTGCATAAGAACTCGATTCTTCAACGAACCAACATAGTGTCCAATATGGAGCTTTCCCAGTCGGGCGATCTCCAGTTAAAATAATCGGCTTGGTCATTTTTTCTTCCTCCCTGAAGTACAAAATAAAAGCCCACGCATAGCAAAAAAACTATGCGAGGGCGTCTGAGACACGAGTGCCACCTCACTTAGAACAGCATATGCTGTTCTCTCTAACTCATCACAAATGAGTGCACATAAGGCCTGCTAGCCGAATCTCTATTGGTTAAGATTCTATTTGAACATCAGTCCATTTCATTCTGTTTCGTTGCTTATTTTCAGCGACCATAAGCTCTCTAAAATACGAATACAGATTACTCTTCTGATTGCTTTTCATTATATAATGACATCAAAGGAAAGTCAAGTTCTTCACCCTTTTCTACAGACTAAATGACTTCCTCCAACGCATAAGGGTATTCATTGAAAAATCAAGCGTTTTCTAGTAAAATAGGCTTATATAGACAGAAAAAGAGGAGAACAATACGTGCTAACAGTTACAGACGTCTCACTACGTTTTAGTGATCGTAAACTTTTTGATGATGTCAACATCAAATTTACAGAAGGAAATACCTATGGTTTGATTGGGGCCAATGGTGCTGGAAAATCAACCTTTTTAAAAATCTTAGCTGGGGATATTGAACCGACAACTGGTCATATTTCTCTTGGACCAGACGAACGTCTTTCTGTTCTTCGTCAAAATCACTTTGACTACGAAGATGAGCGTGCCATTGATGTCGTTATCATGGGAAATGAAAAACTTTATAGCATCATGAAGGAAAAAGATGCTATCTATATGAAGGAAGATTTTTCAGATGAAGACGGTGTCCGCGCAGCAGAACTCGAAGGAGAATTCGCTGAACTAGGTGGTTGGGAAGCGGAAAGTGAAGCTTCACAACTCCTCCAAAATCTGAATATTCCAGAAGAGCTCCACTACCAAAATATGAGTGAACTAGCAAATGGAGATAAAGTGAAAGTCCTCCTAGCCAAAGCTCTCTTTGGTAAACCAGACGTCCTTCTTTTGGACGAGCCAACCAACGGTCTAGATATTCAATCCATTACCTGGTTAGAAGACTTCTTGATTGATTTCGAGAATACCGTAATCGTTGTATCCCACGACCGTCACTTCTTGAATAAAGTATGTACCCACATGGCCGACCTGGACTTTGGAAAAATCAAACTCTATGTTGGTAACTATGATTTCTGGAAAGAATCATCTGAACTGGCTGCCAAGTTGTTAGCAGACCGTAATGCCAAAGCAGAAGAAAAAATCAAACAATTACAAGAATTTGTGGCTCGTTTCTCTGCCAATGCGTCAAAATCGAAACAGGCAACGTCACGTAAAAAGATGCTTGACAAGATTCAGTTAGAAGAAATTGTCCCATCTAGCCGAAAATACCCATTTATCAGCTTTAAAGCGGAGCGAGAAATTGGAAATGATCTGTTGACAGTAGAGAACTTATCTGTAAAGATTGATGGTGAAACTATTCTTGACAACATCAGCTTCATCTTGCGTCCAGGTGACAAGACAGCTCTTATCGGACAAAACGACATCCAAACCACTGCCTTGATCCGCGCTATTATGGGTGAAATCGAATATGAAGGAACTGTCAAGTGGGGAGTTACAACTAGCCGCTCTTACTTACCAAAAGACAATTCAGCTGACTTTGCAGGTGGCGAGTCAATTCTTGACTGGCTCCGTCAATTCGCAAGTAAAGAAGAAGATGACAATACCTTCCTTCGTGGATTCCTGGGACGCATGCTCTTCTCTGGAGATGAGGTTAACAAGCCTGTCAATGTCTTGTCAGGGGGAGAAAAAGTGCGCGTGATGCTTTCAAAACTCATGCTTTTGAAGTCAAATGTTCTTGTACTTGACGATCCTACAAATCACTTGGATTTGGAATCAATTTCAAGCTTGAACGATGGATTGAAAAACTTCAAAGAATCGATCATCTTTGCCAGTCACGACCATGAGTTTATTCAAACTCTTGCCAACCATATCATTGTTCTTTCAAAAAATGGTGTCATTGACCGGATTGATGAAACCTATGATGAATTCTTAGAAAACCAAGAAGTTCAAGCAAAAGTTAAAGAACTTTGGAAAGACTAAGAAATCACTCCAAAGAATCAAAAACCCTGGAACCTTTGTTTCAGGGTCTTTCAATAGACTATATGAAATTTAAAAAATATCTATCACACCCCATCATTGTTTACTTTACAGCTTTTTTACTTCCCTTTACAATCTTATTTTTCGTCTACCTCAGTCAGGGTATTTATTGGGGGAGTGAAACTTCTCCTTTATTAGGTGATGGCTTTCATCAATACGTTATTTTCGACGTTACTTTACGAAATATTTTGCACGGGACCGACAGCCTCCTTTACAGCTTTACAAGTGGGCTCGGCTTAAATTTCTACGCTCTTTCCAGCTATTACTTAGGAAGTTTTCTATCTCCCTTTGTCTTCTTCTTTGACAGTTTATCCATGGTTGATTCCGTCTATCTCTTTACACTAATAAAAATAGGCTTGATTGGGTTGTCAACTTATTATTCCATTAAGGAAATCTATCCTAAACTGCAACAATTATTGATTCTTTCACTGTCAACTTTGTTTGCGTTAATGAGTTTTCTCCATCAGTCAGATTGAAATCAAAACCTGGCTCGATGTCTTCATTTTGGCTCCGCTCATTCTCTTAGGTTTACACCGTTTAATGACTCAAAAGAAGCGAGTTCTCTACTTTACAAGTCTGACCATCCTCTTTATCCAAAATTATTATTTTGGATTTATGATGGCTCTCTTCTTGACTTTATGGTATTTTACTCAGCTTTCCTGGGACTTTAAAGAAAGAAGATCTTCTTTCTTTGACTTTACAATTGTGTCAATTTTAGCAGGGGTCACTAGCTTGATCATGATTTACCCCACCATATTGGATTTACGAACTCATGGGGAAAACTTTACAAAGATTACAAGAACCTTTACAGAAAATAGTTGGTACTTAGACGTTTTTGCAAAGAATTTAATTGGTAGTTTTGATACAACAAAATATGGGGCTATCCCTATGATCTATGTTGGTCTATTTTCCATTCTTACTTGCCTTTCTATTTTTCTTTGTCAAATCGATTCGGTTTCACGTGAAACTAGCTTATTTGACTTTATTAGTCATTCTTATTGCAAGTTTCTATTTACAAGCTCTGGATTTATTCTGGCAGGTATGCATGCTCCTAATATGTTTCTTCACCGTTATGCCTGGCTTTTTTCATTGACTATTTTGTTCATGGCGGCAGAGGTCCTCAATCGGATAAAAGAAATCAATTGGCAACGACTCTGCCTAGCTTTCAGTTTAGTTAGCATTGGATTTATCCTCACTTTTCTCTATCGCAAGCATTATCCTTTCTTGACAAGCAGTCATTATGTATTGACACTAGAATTTCTTCTTGTATTTTTTACTGTGACACTTGCCTTTACAGTTCGTAAACTTTCTTATCCAATTTTTTCTGCTGTTATTCTTTTCTTCTGTCTGTTTGAAGTCAGTATAAACAGCTATTATCAGATCGATGGGATTGCAAATGAATGGGTATTTGCAGCTCGTTCTTCTTACCAAGGAAAGATTCCAGCAATTGATAAATTGACATCAAGTTTACAGGATGATCAAAAATTTTACCGAACAGAGATTCTCCAACCTCAAACAGGTAATGATAGTATGAAATACAATTTTAGAGGGATCTCCCAATTTTCATCTGTCAGAAATACAGATACCAGTTCGACCCTAGACAAACTCGGTTTTAAATCAGATGGAACCAACTTGAATTTGCGCTATCAAAACAATACATTACTAATGGATAGTCTGTTCGGGATCAAATACAATATTTCAGATAGGAATCCTCAAAAGTTTGCTTTTCATAAATTGGAAACGCAAGGAAATCAGACCTTGTATCAAAATGAAAAAGCTCTTTCACTAGCATTTTCTAACTGCAAGTCCCTACAAGGATATCCCATTTTCTAATCTAACCTTGGATAACCAAAAGAACTTTCTCAATCATCTAACGGGTCAATCGTTGACTTACTATCAGCGATTACATCCACTGAAAACTGGTGCAGATGATCCTTCTCAAGGTCCTCAGAAAGCTAAAGTTGAAACAGATAGTTTTTTGACTTATGCCAGTATCGAATATGAGCTCTACATTCAAAACGATAGTCAACTTTATGTGAACCTTCCTTCTTTAGAATTTGAGAATGAAGATTATACCGATGTGGAGATCATTACGAATGGCCAAGTCAACCGCTATACAACAGACAATGTATTTCCATTCTTCACCATTGGTCACTTTACAGCAGGAGAAACTGTTAAGGTTCGAATTGCCTTTCCTGAAAATTCTACAGTAACCTTCCAAAATCCAGAATTTTTTGCTTTGAACCTTCAAGCCTACCAGGAAGCCTTTGAAAGGTTGCACCAACAAGAAGTTCATGTGCGAACCAAAGGAAATACCGTCACTGCAGATTTTACAGCAGACCACCATACAAGTCTCTTTTTCACCCTTCCTTATGATAAAGGGTGGGCAGCGACGATCAATAATCAACCTGTCCCTGTTCGAAGGGCTCAAAAAGGATTTATGGCTGTTGATGTCCCTAAAGGAAAAGGACAGGTTGTTCTACAGTTCATACCACATGGGTTAAAAGAAGGAACAATTGCTTTCCTACTCGGAATTCTTTCCTTCGTTTGCTACAATGCTATTCGAAAGAAATCTCAATCCTCAAAAAATCAGTAAATTCGCATTATAAAGAGCCTCTTCAATTAGAAGGGGCTCTTAGAATATAGACAAACTGTATTATATCCAGCAACCTAAGTGATGCTGAAAAAAATAAAATAATAAACACTGAGCTCGTTAGGCTCATTCAAACATACACTGAAACTTTCCGCTGTGATAAAAGTGTTAGAAACACTAGTGTTTCTAACACTCGGGAGTTTTGAGACCTCAGGCTCAAAACTAAGTCATGGAACTTCTTCGAAGTTCGCTGACGTCCGTATTCACCTAAGGAAAGTTTCTAAAATGACTTTGTCTTTAATCTGAAAGCCCCTTCAGTTGGAAGGGGCTCTTATTTTAAACAAAAAAAGCATCCCTTAGGATGCTAGTTTAGCTCCGCCAGTAGGACTCGAACCTACGACATCATGATTAACAGTCATGCGCTACTACCAACTGAGCTATGGCGGAATGAGATATAGTCCGTACGGGATTCGAACCCGTGTTACCGCCGTGAAAAGGCGGTGTCTTAACCCCTTGACCAACGGACCATGTCATTAACAGAACATATCCCATTATACCATCGATTCAAAAATTGTCAAGCCTTTTTCTGTATTTTATTTAATAATTCTTCGACCCTTTTCACCTGTGTACGAGAGACGGGGCAAGTTGTCTCCTCTTCTAACATCAAGAGTCTCTTGCGACGATCAAAATTGACAATCATTCTTTGATTGACTAGATAGGACTGATTGGGACTAAAGAAATGATTATCTACATCTTTCTCAAGTATATCCTTGATAGTCCCTAAAAATTCCTTTTGAAAATTCTTTCCAACAAGTCGCAATTTGTGGGAAACTCCAGTTGTTTCAATGTACAATATATCTCGATATGGAACTCGAATTTCCATATTTTTGAAACTATACTCAAAGAAATCAATGATATTTTTATTTTCAATCACATTCTTCTTCAAGTAGAGAATGCATTCTCGAATTTTTTCCTTAAATAAGTTTTCATTCAAGGTTTTTTCAATAAATTCGAGAGCTGATACCTTTGTAACGATAGGTAATGGTTGCAAATTCCGATTTCGTCGTGATAAAGGCAATAATGGCAAAAGGATTGACCTCACGAATCATTTGAGCTGCCTTGATACCAGCTTTTTCATCCCCTTTGATATCAATGTCAAGGAAGAAAAGCTGATGAAAATCACCATTGGTTAGATATTCCTTTAGTTCAGCTATTTTACTGGTGGAAACAATATTTAATCGTAGGCCTTCCTCCTCAGCGATAGCTTTTACATGTTTCTCTACTCGAACTTGTTGAGAAATTTCGTCCTCTAGCAATACAATATTCATCTATCTTCCTTTCTCTCCAATAACTAAGCTCTGCGTAAATCTTCCATTGATCAACTCTGTCTCTAGAAAAATAGCAGCATATTCTCCAATAAGATCTTTTTACAATCGCAAGCCCCATTCCTCTACGATCCCCTTTAGTTGAAAAATCCCTTTTCATAGAGTTTATTCCAATTAATCGGCTCATCAGAAATAGAGTTCTTTATGATCAGATGCACTCCATTCGGCATATTAAAAACAGCTATTTGAACTTCTTTTTCTTGACTCATTTTAGCAGCTTCAATAGCATTATTGACTAAAATTCCGACGGTTCGTACAAGATCCAACAATCTCATTGGAACCTTTTCAATAATATCTTCTGTTTCAAAGGTTAGTTTGACACCCATTTCCTCCGCATAGATCCATCCCCTACTTAGGATACTTCTCAAAGCAGAATCTCGAATATTACCTAGGTCAAATCCTGTATATTCTTCTTTTTGGAGTTGGCCATAGCATTCCTCAAGAACATCTCTTTGAATTCGTTTAATATCCTCAATATTTTCTTCCTCAATCGCTAAATTTAAGGAAGTGATAATATTTCCAAAATCATGACGAAAACCTTTTAATTCTAAATAGAGGCCTTGAATTTTATTCATATACTGTTCCATTTGGCGCTGTTCGAACCTCTTTTGCTTCAACTCCATTTTCTTTTCATAACGATCTCGAACCGTCTTCATTTGAACCATGGTTCCGATAAACATCAAGAAACAAATCGTTGCTACCATGCTACCAAAACTATTGAAATGAGCAATATCACTTATCCAATGAGAAGCATTCAATACTAAGGTTAAAATAAGATAACTAACGATCAATTGTTGGACAAATTTCTTAAAAACCCGCTCTTTAAAATAGAGAAGATTCACTTCGAGAATAGAAATAATTCTCGTAATGATAGCAATCGATAAAATTGAAATAAGAGTAACAAAAAATATAGAATAATAAGTTACTATGTAGTCTCCAGTTATAGACGATAAAATTACTGATAAAAAAGTATCTGTTGTTTCAAAAGCTAGATAAATAAACAGAGAATATAAAATGGCAAAATAATGATCATATCTACAAAAAGAATCTATAGTATGAGTAGAAAAAAATATAGGATAAGCTAAAATAAAAGAAAGCATATAATAAATCTAAGTCAAAATATCCTAAAATAAAAGATATCACATGAAGTAAAGTAGAAATAATTAAAATTAAATAGAATTTTTGAATGCTTATGTTTTAACTGTCTATCAATTAATGGATAAGATAAAATCAAGGGTAATCCAATGAGAATAAAATACACATAATTCATAGACATTATTTTTTTACCTTTTTTTAAACAAATCTCTAATTAAAAATTTTTTTGTATGTTTATCCCTCCACAGATTTCTTTGCAATTCTTTTTTCTGTAAGAACCTTAAATTCTTTAGAAACTGTTGATGGATTGTTTTTTTCATAAAAAAATCTCCTTATAATTTATTTGATCATTAAATTATTAAATTTAATATACATAAATTTTAGTAAAAAAAATCAAAGACTTTTTTTAACATTTCCGCTATTTGGTTCATTTTTACAGCTATTTGGAACGAAAAATCTAGTTTTTGCAATTTTTTTATCCCATCTGTTTAGAAAAATTCTAGTTTTTTTAAACTAAGTAACAAAAAAACGTGATTTTTATACAAATCACGTTTTTATTTTGATCCCAGCAGGATTCGAACCTGCGACCGTTCGCTTAGAAGGCGAATGCTCTATCCAGCTGAGCTATGAGACCAGATGTCTTTTTATTCTATCAGAAAATAGGAGGAGCGTCAAGATTCATTTATGGTAAGGACTTCCTTGTTGAATCATAAATGCCCGGTAGATTTGTTCGATTAAAACAAGTTTCATCAATTGATGGGGAAGGGTTAACTTTCCAAAACTCATAAGTAAATTCGCTCGTTTTTTAACTGCTGGGGACAAACCTAGACTTCCTCCAATCACGAAGGTAATTTCAGAATACCCTCGTACAGTCACCTCTTCTATGGTTTGACTAAACTTCTCAGATGGAAATTGTTGCCCTTCAATCGCTAAGGCAATCACATACTCACGATCTCCAATTTTAGCTAATATGCAATTTCCTTCTTTTTCTAGGATTTGCTGATTTTCTAAATCACTGGCCCGATCAGGAGTTTTTTCATCCGGTAATTCTATCATTTCTAGCTTCGTAAACCGCCCCAAGCGTTTCGTATACTCGGCGATTCCATCTTTTAAATACTTTTCTTTTAATTTTCCAACTGTTACAATCTTAATTTTCATATTCATATTCTAACACAAATGAACTTATACACAAGTCTTCAACAAATAGACCAGCATCTATCTTTCAAAAAATGGCTCTATATTCACGTTTTTCACACTTATACACAGTTTTTCCACAACTTGTGGAAAAAAATTTCCATTTTAAGTTATAATTAAGAAACTAGGTCTATACTTTTTCCATAATTGGAACAATAGGAGAAAAACTATGAAACAACCATCAAATTTTTCTAAAAAGTTTTGCAACTTTTTACTTGTTCTTGTCATTGGGTTTACTGGAGGAATATTAGGGACCTTGACCTCTTTCCAGTTTACCAAGGGGAATTCTACAAATCCTAGCCAAGAAATAAAATCTACCAAAGTTAATCGTGCTTATAAGAATACAACATCAACTAGTGAAGCTGTTGATAAGGTTAAAAATGCTGTTGTTTCTGTTATTACCTATGCTGAAACCTCTGAAAAAGGCTTCATCAATGGAGAAACAGATTCTGATCCAGAAGTAGCTAGTGAAGGTTCAGGTGTTATCTATAAAAAAGACGGTAAAGACGCTTATTTAGTAACAAATGCCCACGTATTAATGGGAGCAACAAAAGCCGATATTCTCTTTGCAGATGGAAATAAGGTTTCTGGAGAAGTTGTTGGTTCTGATACTTTCTCAGATATTGCGGTTGTTAAAATCAGTTCAGATAATGTTACGACCGTGGCTGAATTTGGGGATTCATCTAAGTTGACTGTTGGAGAAACCGCAATCGCTATTGGTAGTCCTTTAGGAACAAAATTTGCCAATTCCGTTACCCAAGGGATTGTCTCTAGTCTCGGACGTACTGTGAAGCTCAAATCAGAAGACGGCCAAAATGTATCTACAAAAGCGTTGCAAACGGACGCTGCAATCAACCCAGGGAATTCTGGTGGTCCCCTTATCAATATTCAAGACAAGTCATCGGAATTACCTCAAGTAAAATCTCTTCAAATGGCCAAACTGCGGTTGAAGGAATGGGATTTGCAATTCCTGTAAATGATGTACAAAATATTATTGAACATTTAGAAAAAGATGGTAAAGTCATTCGTCCAGCTCTTGGAATTACCATGATGGACCTGGCTAACCTATCCTCTTCTGATCTTAGCCAATTAGACATTCCAAGCAAACTCAAAGGTGGGGTTCTTGTCCGCTCAGTTGAAAATGATATGCCGGCATCCAAATATTTGCGTCGATTAGATATCATTACAAAAATCGATGACACAACCATTGAATCAACTGCAGATTTACAATCTGCCCTCTATTCTCATCAAATTGGTGATAAAATTAAAGTCATTTTCTATAGAGATGGTAAGCAAAAAACAGCTACCATTGAGCTGACAAAATCTACAGAAAATCTTGGAAATTAAGTAAATTTACAACAGTGTCAACACACCTTTACGAAATTGTAAAGGTGTGTTATGCTATATACATCATGGAAAAAATTGATATTATTGACGTAAAGCAAATACGAAACAATCCTTTTCAACCTCGTCAAACCTTTGTACAAGAAAAATTAGAAGAACTCGCAGCTTCAATCAAAGAAAATGGATTAATCCAGCCCATTATTGTTCGAAAATCTCCTATTGTTGGTTATGAACTACTTGCTGGAGAAAGACGCTACCGAGCAGCTCAAATGGCTGGTTTCAAAGAAATCCCTGCGATTATAAGAGAATTATCAGATGATGACATGATCAAACAAGCCATTATCGAAAATTTACAAAGGGAAGATTTGAATCCAATTGAAGAGGCCGAATCCTACCAACATCTTATTGATAAAGGAGCTACCCATGAAGAAATTGCACAATTTATGGGAAAATCTCGTCCTTATATCAGCAACATGGTCCGTTTACTTCATCTCTCACCAGCTGTCAAAGAAGCCATCAAAAATGATCAAATTTCACAAGGACATGCCCGCATTTTAGTTCCTTTAAAAGAAGATCTACAAATCTATTGGTTGGAACGAACTCTGAAAGAAGGGCTAAGCGTTCGTAGTTTGGAAGAAAAGGTTGGTCAAAAAAAGAAAACACCTAGTAAAAAAGAGAAAGAACTCTTTTTAGCACAGGAAGAAAACAGATTAAAAAAGATTTTAGGAACCGAAGTAGAAATTCGTCTGACAAAACAAGAAAAAGGTAGTATTCATATTTCATTTAACAACCTTGATGAATACCAACGAATTATTAACAGTCTCAAATGAGGCTGTTATTTGTTATAACACTATTAACAGATTTATCCACTTCTTTAAAACTCCTCCTTACTTGATACTTCTACTTTTTTCTCTCTTATCCCCAACCTGTGGAAAACTTCTACACACATTGGGGAAAACTATTCACATATTGTGGAAAAAACTCTTTTTTATTCCCTTAGAACAAGTTGTGGAAAACTCCCTCCTTTTATGATAAAATAAGAAAAACATAGCAAGTAAAAAATGAATAGGAGGGCGATAAGTGTCAAGAGAAGAAACATTCTGGAATCGTGTGATTGAATTAAGTAAAAAGACATTTAAAAAAGAAATCTTTGACTATTTTGTCCTTACTTCAAGACTCATCAAAGTCGATCAACAAGAAGCCGTTATTTATTTAGATGCAGAAGTAAAGAAATTATTCTGGGAAGAGAATATGACAAAGGTGATTCTGACTGCTGGTTTTGAAATTTATGCAGTAGAATTAACCATTTCTTATCAATTCAATCTTGAAGAAGAGGAAGAAGAAAAAGAGTTTATTCCCCTTTCAGAAATGAATAGAGACTATGCAGTGAGCCATGCTCCGATAGTAGATTTACCTCCTATCCAAACAGGATTAAGAAAGAAATACACCTTTGATAATTTGTAAGTGGAGATGGAAATCAATGGGCTTTGGCTGCCGCTTTAGCAGTTTCTGAAAACCTTGCTACCACTTATAATCCTTTATTTATCTATGGAGGACCCGGTTTAGGTAAAACGCATTTGCTCAACGCGATTGGGAATCAGATTATGGAAAACTACCCAAATGCTCGAGTAAAATACATCCCAGCAGAATCCTTTATCAATGAATTTTTAGAACGTCTTCGCCTCAATGATATGGATACCTTTAAAAAAACCTATCGAAACTTGGATTTGCTCTTAATTGATGATATTCAATCGCTTGGAGGAAAAAAGGTTACAACTCAAGAAGAGTTCTTTAATACTTTTAATGCTCTTTATGGGGATAATAAGCAGATTGTCCTAACAAGCGATCGTAGTCCTGATCATTTAGATAGCTTAGAAGAACGTCTAGTCACGCGCTTTAAGTGGGGCTTGACGCAAAATATTACACCGCCAGATTTTGAAACTCGAATCGCTATTTTGAGAAATAAAATAGAAGACCTGGACTTTACTTTCCCGGATGATACACTCGAATACCTAGCAGGTCAATTTGATTCTAACGTCCGAGACTTAGAGGGTGCGTTGAATGATATCTCTCTCGTGGCAAGAGTTAAAAAAATCAAAGATATTACAATTGATGTCGCAGCTGAAGCCATTCGAGCTCGTAAGAATGAAGCCTTACAAATTACGGTGATTCCTATTGAAAAGATTCAAACAGAAGTTGGAAAATTTTACAATGTCAGTGTCAATGAAATGAAAGGCTCTCGACGGGTTCAAAATATTGTCCTAGCTCGACAAGTAGCTATGTACCTCGCCCGCGAGATGACCGACAATAGTCTTCCTCGTATCGGTCGTGAATTTGGAGGAAAAGACCACACAACGGTCATGCATGCTTATGAAAAAATCAAAGGGATGATCGAAATTGATGACAATCTCAGACTCGAGATTCAAACCATCAAGAAAAAATTAAAGTAATCCCATGTGGACAATCCTAGAAAAACTTGCTTCTTTTTCCACATGTTGTGAACAAGGAACTTTTCAATTCCTGTCTGGCTTTAGAAGAGTTTTCCACATGTTCCACACACTCTACTATTACTATTAACTTACTAATACTAAAATAATAAAAGGAGATCTCATGATCAATTTTTCTATTAACAAGGCTTATTTTCTACAAGCTTTAAATACGACAAAAAGAGCTATTAGTTCAAAAAATGCCATTCCTATCTTATCCACTATTAAGATTGATGTCACTTCTGAAGGGATTACTCTCATTGGATCAAATGGACAAATTTCAATCGAGTACTTTATTTCTGTTAAAGATGAAAATGCAGGCCTTCTTGTAACGACACCAGGTGCTATTCTTTTAGAAGCAACTTTCTTTATCAATGTTGTGTTCAGTCTACCAGATGTCGTTTTAGATGTGAAAGAAATCGAACAAAAACAAATTGTATTAGTTAGTGGAAAATCAGAAATTACCCTTAAAGGAAAAGATGCAGAACAATATCCTCGCATTCAAGAAATTTCAGCCAGCAACCCTCTAACGCTCCCAATTCAAACTTTGAAGAAAATCATTTCTGAGACAGCTTTTGCAGCAAGTACCCAAGAAAGTCGTCCGATTTTGACAGGAGTTCATTTTGTTCTTTCTGATCACAAGGAATTAAAAACGGTGGCAACGGATTCTCATCGAATGAGTCAAAAAAATATTACCCTTGAAAAAAATGGGGATAACTTTGATGTTGTGATTCCAAGCCGTTCTTTACGCGAATTAACGTCTGTCTTTTCAGATGAGATTGAACAGGTTGAAGTCTTCTTTGCTAATAACCAGATTTTATTTAGAAGTGACAATATCAGTTTCTATACACGCCTGTTGGAAGGAAACTATCCAGATACGGATCGCTTGATTCCAACAGAGTTTAGTTCGGAAGTAACCTTTAAAGTTGCTCATCTTCGCCAAGCCATGGAACGGGCCCGCCTGTTGTCTAATGCTACTCAAAACGGTACTGTTAAATTAGAAATCGCTAGTGGGGTCGTTTCTGCCCACGTCAATTCTCCTGAAGTAGGGCGTGTGAATGAAGAAATTGATACAGAAGCAGTTTCGGGAGATGATTTAAACATCAACTTTAATCCAACTTATTTGATTGACGCTTTGAAAGCTATTGAAAGTGAAAAAGTCGTCATTCGCTTCATCTCTGCAGTTCGTCCCTTTACATTGGTACCAGCTGAGGAATCTGAACGCTTCATTCAATTAATTACACCAGTTCGGACCAATTAAGGGCCAAAAGCTAGCATTGAACAGGCTAGCTTTTCGTCTTCTATGTTGATGAAAGGAAAATCCATGTATCAGGTCGGTGATTTTGTAGAAATGAAAAAACCCCATGCTTGTACTATTAAAGCAACAGGGAAAAAAGCCAATCGTTGGGAAATTCGGCGAGTAGGAGCAGATATCAAAATTCGTTGTAGTAATTGTGATCATATGGTCATGATGAGCCGTCATGATTTCGATCAAAAAATGAAAAAAGTATTGTAAAAGGTTCAGTCATCTTGGTGACTGAACCTTTTGTATTATTTTAATTCTTCAAATTTTCCATCTTTTACTTCTTTGAAGCCATTAGACTTAAAGGTTTTTAAGTGTTGTCTTGTAGCCAATGTAATCAACATTTTTGATTTTTCTTGTGCAGCAATTAACTGATTTTCTTGTAATTCTTTTAAATCTGCCTTGGTATAATCAATCTTTGTTTTTTCAACGAGATAGTCATCCTTATATTCTGCAGAGTGTGAGAATCCTTTGACATCTTTGAATTTTTTATCGTATTCATCAATAACTTTTTTTAATTGTTCTTTTGGCAATCCTGCTCCTTCGTAGTAAATAACAGTTGTAGAATCTGTACTTAGAATTTTATCACCCTGATATTCAACAATCAAACGAATATCAGTTTTCTTATCTTGGTTAATTAATTGAAGGTACCCTTTTTTTGTACTTTGTCCACAAGCTCCCAGAAGAAATAGGGTAAAGACTGCTAAAAGAGGCAGAAGGATCGATTTAATTGATAGTTTTTTCATGACGAAAACTCCTTTATTATTGTTGGTTTGATTATACCATATTCTTACAGGATTGGACAGGTGACTTTTAGTTTTAAGAGAGAGCATTTTTTCATTATCTTGTGCTTTGAATTATGTTATAATAAAAGGGATTGAAATGTGAACGGAGAAGAAGATAAATGGCTTTAACAGCAGGTATCGTTGGTTTGCCAAACGTTGGTAAATCAACCCTATTCAACGCAATTACAAAAGCAGGAGCAGAGGCTGCAAACTATCCCTTTGCGACCATTGATCCAAACGTTGGAATGGTAGAAGTTCCAGATGAACGCCTCCAAAAATTAACGGAAATGATCACTCCTAAGAAGACAGTTCCGACAACCTTTGAATTTACAGATATAGCAGGGATTGTAAAAGGTGCTTCTAAAGGGGAAGGACTTGGTAATAAATTCTTGGCCAATATTCGTGAAGTGGATGCCATTGTCCATGTAGTACGTGCTTTTGATGATGAAAATGTCATGCGGGAGCAAGGTCGTGAAGATGCTTTTGTTGATCCACTAGCAGACATTGATACTATTAACCTAGAGTTGATTTTGGCTGACCTAGAATCTGTGAATAAACGCTATGCGCGTGTGGAAAAGATGGCCCGTACGCAAAAGGACAAGGATTCCGTTGCAGAATTTAATGTCCTCCAAAAGATTAAGCCAGTTCTGGAAGACGGGAAGTCAGCTCGTACCATCGAATTCACAGACGAAGAACAAAAAGTTGTCAAAGGTCTCTTCCTCTTGACCACTAAACCCGTTCTTTATGTAGCGAATGTGGATGAGGATGTTGTTGGAGACCCAGACTCTATTGATTATGTGAAACAAATTCGTGAATTCGCAGAAACAGAAAATGCAGAGGTAGTGGTGATTTCTGCGCGTGCTGAAGAAGAAATTTCTGAATTAGACGATGAAGATAAAAAAGAGTTTCTTGAAGCCATTGGTTTGACAGAGTCAGGTGTGGATAAGTTGACTCGTGCAGCTTACCATTTACTTGGACTTGGAACTTACTTCACAGCTGGTGAAAAAGAAGTTCGCGCTTGGACTTTCAAACGTGGTATGAAAGCTCCTCAAGCAGCTGGAATTATCCACTCAGACTTTGAAAAAGGATTTATCCGTGCTGTAACCATGTCTTATGATGATTTGGTCAAATATGGATCTGAAAAGGCTGTAAAAGAAGCAGGACGCTTGCGAGAAGAAGGAAAAGAATATGTCGTTCAAGATGGCGACATCATGGAATTCCGCTTCAATGTATAAAGAAAATAAGTAAATAACCAAAAGGTTGGAAAAAAATTCCAGCCCTTTTGGCTTTTGAAAGGGAAAGTAAATGACAAAATTAATCGTCGGATTGGGAAATCCGGGAGATAAATATGTGGAAACCAAACACAATGTTGGCTTTATGTTAGTGGATCAGCTGGCGAAGTCTCTCAACCTCACTTTTTCACATGATAAGATTTTTCAAGCAGATGTGACCTCCACCTTTATAGATGGAGAAAAGGTATTTTTAGTCAAGCCAACCACTTTTATGAATGAGAGTGGCAAGGCCGTACACGCGCTTTTGACCTATTATGGTTTAGAGGTGGAAGATTTGGTCGTTATTTATGACGACTTGGATATGGAAGTCGGCAAGATTCGTCTTCGTGCCAAAGGATCAGCTGGAGGCCACAACGGAATCAAATCAATTATCAACCATATTGGAACTCAGACCTTTAATCGCATCAAGATTGGAATCGGAAGACCCAAGCATGGCATGTCAGTAGTCCACCATGTCTTAGGGAAATTCGATCAGGATGATTATGCTACCATCCTCCTTGCTATCGACAAGTCAGAAGAAGCCCTTCGTTTTTATTTAAAAGAAGGGCAGTTTGAAAAAACAATGCAACAATACAATGGATAAATATAAGACACTGGTTGATCTATTTCAACAAAATAAAAATATCAGAAAATGGCAACAAGACCAACAAAAAAGAAGTCGCTCTCTTCTACTAGGACTGTCTTCGTCTACAAAAGCTATTACCATGGCGACAGCTGTCGAAGACGGACACAAGGTCTTGGTTTTGACCTCTTCCCAAAATGAAGCAGAACGGCTCGCCAGTGATTTATTGGGTTTATTAGGCGAAGAAAAGGTCTATCTTTTCCTCGGAGATGACAATCCTTTGGCAGAGTTTGTCTTTGCTTCCCAGGAACGGATCTTTTCTCGTCTGGAAGCTCTGGACTTTCTTTTTAGCTCCAGAAAAAGAAGGAATCGTTATTGCCAATGTAAGTGGTAGTCGTTTGCTCTTACCTAATCCAAAGACTGTCAGCTCTATGATTCAGTCTTTCTCTGTTGGAGAAGAAAGAAATCTGACAGAATTGAAAGATACCCTACTGGCTATGGGCTATCAAAAGGTTTCACAGGTAAGCCAACAGGGAGAGTTTAGTCTTCGAGGGGATATTGTAGATCTTTTTGAAGCCAGTCAAGATTTCCCTTATCGCCTGGAATTTTTTGGAGATGAGATTGATGGCATTCGGACCTTTTCTCCAGAGACTCAACGTTCACTAGAAAATCTAGATGCGGTAATAGTTCATCCAGTTAGTGATATGTTACTAACTAAAGATGATTTTCTAAGAGGACAGAAGAATCTAGAAAATCTGATTCAAAAAGTCCTCATCCAGAGTTCAAATCCTATTTGACTGAGATACTCACAGAAGCGCATCACCAGCGTCTCCATACAGATAGTCGAAAATTTCTCTCTCTTTTTTATCAGCAAACCTATACTCTCTTTGATTACCTCCCCAAACATGCTCCTCTTTTTTTGGATGATTACCATAAAATCATGGATCAGGAGGCGCGGTTTGATGTAGAAGTTGCTAACCTTTTGACAGAGGACCTACAAAAGAGTCGCTCTTTCGCTGAAGCCCAGTATTTTGCGGACAATAGCGCACTCTTACGCACTTATAAACCAGCTTCTTATTTTTCAAATTTTCAAAAAGGCTTGGGAAATCTGCGATTTGATGCCCTCTATTCTTTTAATCAATACCCCATGCAGGAATTCTTCAGTCAGTTCTCTCTTTTAAAAGATGAAATTGACCGTTTCCGTAAACAAGACTACACAGTCATTCTTCAGGTGACGAGTAAACAAGGACTCCACCAGTTACAAGAGCACTTGAGAGATTATGGGATTGACCTGGATTATCTTGCACCTGATCAGCTTCATCCAGGGCAGAGCCAGTTGATCATCGGTGGGTTGGCGCGTGGCTTCCACTTTGTGGATGAGAAGATTGTCCTGATTACAGAGACAGAAATCTTCCAGAAAAAGGTTAAACGAAAGATTCGTCGGCAAACTATTTCTAACGCGGAGCGGTTAAAAAACTACAATGAGTTGGAAAAGGGAGACTACGTTGTTCACCAGGTTCATGGAATTGGTCAGTATTTAGGACTAGAAACCATCGAAATTTCTGGTGTCCACCGAGACTATGTCTCCATCCAATATCAAAATGGAGACCGGATTTCTATCCCTGTGGATCAAATCCAGATGCTGTCCAAGTATGTTGCGAGTGATGGCAAACCTCCTAAAATCAACAAACTCAACGATGGTCGCTTCCAAAAGACCAAACAAAAGGTTCGTCAGGAAGTAGAGGATATTGCAGATGATCTGATTCAACTTTATGCAAAGCGAAGCCAATTGCAAGGCTTTGCCTTTACTCCAGACGATGAGAACCAAGAAGCTTTTGATCAGGCTTTTCCCTATGTTGAAACAGATGATCAGATTCGCTCGATCCAAGAAATCAAGAAGGATATGGAATCTTCAAGCCCTATGGATCGCCTCTTGGTCGGAGACGTGGGCTTTGGGAAGACAGAAGTTGCTATGCGAGCAGCCTTTAAAGCTGTCAAGGACCACAAACAAGTGGCTGTCTTAGTTCCGACAACAGTCCTAGCTCAACAGCACTATGCTAATTTCAAAGAACGTTTCGAGGCCTTTCCAGTAGAAGTTGATGTCTTGAGTCGTTTCCGGAGTCGTGCTGAGCAAAAAGAAACTTTGGAAAAACTTAAAAAAGGCCAGGTCGATATTTTGATTGGAACCCACCGTCTCTTATCTAAAGATGTGGAATTTGCGGATCTTGGGCTCATCGTAATTGATGAGGAGCAACGATTCGGTGTCAAACACAAGGAAACCCTCAAGGAGTTAAAGAAAAAGGTCGATGTCTTAACCTTAACGGCAACGCCCATCCCTCGGACCCTTCATATGTCTATGTTGGGGATTCGGGATTTGTCCGTTATTGAAACCCCACCGACCAATCGTTATCCTGTTCAAACCTATGTCTTAGAAACCAATCCAACCATTATCCGAGATGCTATTCGTCGGGAGATGGATCGGGGAGGTCAGGTTTATTATCTCTACAACAAGGTAGATACCATTGAGCAAAAAGTTTCAGAGTTACAAGAATTAGTACCGGAAGCCTCTATTGGGTTTGTCCATGGACAGATGAGTGAGGTGCGGTTGGAAAACACCTTGATGGATTTTATTGAAGGTGAGTATGATATTTTAGTTACGACAACTATTATTGAAACAGGGGTGGATATCCCAAATGCCAATACCCTCTTTATTGAAAATGCCGACCATATGGGCTTGTCTACCCTTTACCAATTGCGAGGCCGGGTCGGACGAAGCAATCGCATTGCCTATGCTTATTTGATGTACCGGCCGGACAAAACCTTGACAGAAGTTTCTGAAAAGCGTCTTGAAGCTATTAAAGGATTCACTGAATTGGGATCTGGTTTTAAGATTGCTATGCGAGATTTGTCTATTCGAGGTGCCGGGAATATTTTAGGGGCTTCTCAATCTGGTTTTATCGATTCCGTCGGATTTGAAATGTATTCACAGTTACTCGAAGCTGCTATTGAGAAGAAACAAGGAAAAGAGAAAAAACGCCAAAAAGGAAATGCGGAGCTCAATCTCCAAATTGATGCCTACATTCCAAGTGATTATATCTCCGATGAACGTCAAAAAATTGAAATTTACAAACGTATTAGAGAAATTCAAGTCCAAGAAGATTATGAACTGCTGCAAGACGAATTGATTGATCGTTTCGGAGAATATCCTGATGTGGTAGCCTATCTCCTAGAAATAGGGTTTATCAAATCTTATCTGGATCAGGTCTTTGTTAAAGTGGTTGATCGAAAAGACAATCAACTAACGGTGAAATTTGAGCCAATTACCAAGCAACTTTTTTTGACTCAAGATTATTTTGCTGCCTTATCAGCAACTAATTTAAAAGCTCGTATTGCAGAAAGCCAAGGATTGATTGAATTAATCTTTGATGTGCGAAATAAAAAAGACTTCGAAATTTTAGAAGGCTTGCGACAATTTGGGGAAAAATTACTGGCCATCAAGCAGGAAAAAATGGAAAAACAAGACTAGAAAGAAAGATTTTACTAGGCTCTTTCTAAAAAAATGGTACAATAATACATTAGAGGTGATACGATGAGATTAGATAAATATTTAAAAGTTTCCCGCATTATCAAAAGACGCCCTGTAGCTAAAGAAGTAGCTGACAAGGGACGCATCAAAGTTAATGGCGTTTTAGCGAAAAGTTCAACCGACTTGAAGGTGAATGACGAAGTCGAAGTTCGCTTTGGAAATAAGCTATTGACAGTAAAAGTGTTGGAAATGTTAGATAGTACCAAAAAAGAAGATGCGTCTAAAATGTATGAAATCATTCGTGAAACAAGGATAGAAGAAGATGCCTAAAAATATTGTACAAATGAATAATCGGTATATTCAAGACGAACATCAGCGTCAGAAATACCAGAATGAGGAGCGAAAAAAACAGAACCGTTTTATGGGTTGGGTTCTCATTTTAATTATTTTATTGTTTATTCTCCCAACTTATAATCTGGCTCAGAGTTACCAGACGCTTCAAAAACGCAAACAACAATACGTTCAATTGCAAGAACAATATCAGCAAACCCTTGAGGAAAAAGAATATCAAAAGGATATCGTAGAGAAATTGAAGGATGACGAATACGCTGCAAAATATGCACGCGCAAAATATTCCTTCTCTAAAGATGGCGAATATATTTATACGATACCTAATTTATTACCAAAATAATGGAAAATATTGTAAAAACCGTTCAACAATTTCTAGAATATTCTGATACAAAATTAGAAGAGTTAGCTAAAAAAAATCAAGCCTTAAAATTGCAAGAAGAAATTCAGGAAAGGAGCAAGGATGAATAAGTTAGTTTATTGGATGATTTTTCCTACTTTCTTAGTCACCCAACCCCTATCTGATTCATCCCAAGTCCAAGTTCCATTGACTGCTGATTCTTCTTATGCTAGTCAAATAGGAACTCAGGATCACTTCTTTGTCTCCATCCCATCCAATCCGAATGTTTATCAGCCAATCGTGACCTATTCGGATCCAGAATTGCGTCAAAAAATTGGGGAAATCAAACCTGATACTCCCTTTACTGTTGATCAATTGTTTGTGAATGACCAAGGGAAATCTGTTTTTAAATTATCGAATAAACAGTATGTAGTAGCTGATCAGGATCAAATTTACGAAGATTCGATTTTGGAATTAACAGAAGAAAAAAATACCATGTGGCTGACGTCCTCTTTTACAGTTTATGATCAACCCTTGGTAAATGGCGCAAAAAGCAAAAAAACAAGTCTGACTCCTTATAGTAAGGTTGAAATCACCAAGACTGCCAAAACTTTAAAAGGGACCTATCTAGAAATTTCTGGCCAGGGGTGGATTTCAAAAGATGAACTTTCTGCTACAGATAATCGGATAGAAAAAGTCCAAGCAATTCTGAATCAGAAGTACAACAAAGATGGAATTGCAGTTTACGTGAAGCAGGTGGATACTGGAAAGACTGCTGGGATACATGAAGACCAGGAAATGTATTCTGCTAGTATAGCCAAGCTCTTGTATTTGTACTATACTCAAAAAGAGGTAAACGAGAGCCATGTAGATTTACAGACTTCCTTAAAATATACAAAAGAAGTCAATGACTACCCTGGAGCTTATGAACCGGAAGGCAGTGGAAGTATTTCAAAAACACCGGATGATAAGGAATATACCGTTGCTGATTTGATTAACCGGGTGGCCAAAGAATCCGATAATGTTGCGCAAAACATTTTAGGCTATTATGTAACGCACCAATCAGACAAAGAATTTCAAAAGATGACCAATAAGATTGCAGGAAAAACGTGGAATGTAGAAACTAGAATGGCATCTCCAAAAATGGCGGGAAATGTCATGGAAGCTATCTACCAACAAAATGGTGGAATCATTGATGCTCTGTCAGAGACTCGCTTTGATGATCAACGAATTTCAAAAGATATCCCAGTCAAGGTTGCTCACAAGATTGGAGATGCATATGATTTCCGTCATGATGTCGCTATTGTTTATACAGATTCACCATTTATTTTAGCTATTTTTACGGATCACTCTGATTACGAGACTATCTCAGCAATTGCCAAAGATATTTATGAGGTCTTACAGTAATGAAAGAAAAATTTCTTCAGTTCTGTCAAAAGGAGGGGCTTTTTGAATCTCATCAAAAAGTCCTTTTGGCTTTATCAGGAGGGGTGGACTCCATGACCTTACTGGATTGGCTCTACCATTATCGGCACCAATTAGGAATTGACCTCGTTCTTGCTCATGTCAATCATCACCAACGCATTGAAGCTGACCAAGAAGAAAGAGGAATTCGAGCATTAGCTGAAGCAAAACATCTACCGCTGAAGGTTGCCCATTTTTCTGGTCCTTTTTCTGAAAGCCGAGCTAGACAATTCCGATATGATTTCTTTGAAAAAGTTATGAAAGAAGAAGCTTGTAGCGCTCTCGTCACCGCTCATCATATGGATGATCAGGCAGAAACGATTTTAATGCGTCTGATTCGTGGGAGTCGTCCACGGCATTTAAAAGGTATTCCTTTAAAACAACCATTTGGACAGGGTGTGTTGATCCGTCCCCTCTTACATTTCAAAAAAAAGGATTTTCCAGAAATTTTTCATTATGAGGATAAGAGCAACCGCTCCTTGGACTATTTCCGTAACCGTATCCGTCATCGTTTTCTCCCACTCTTAGAAAAAGAAAACCCCCAAGTGACGAGTGCTTTGGTCAACTTAGGAGAAGATCTCAGTCATTGGCACCAGGCTTTAAAAGAGTTGACCAAAGATTTGAATCCACAAGACGTGACACAGTTTCAAAAGCAATCACCAGCTGTCCAGATTTATTTGCTGGAAGAGTATCTAGCTAGTTTTCCAGATTTGCAATTGAGTCGGGTACAATTTGAACAATTACACAGAATAGTAGTAACTAAGTCCAATACGCAACAAGTTCTAAAGAATGGTTATGAACTTTACAAAGATTATCACTATTTTGAAATTCGGAAAATCAGTCGTAGGATGGATGACCGAATGTCAGAAGATTTGTTACAATTTGGAACCATAAAGACAGTAGGTGCTTATCGCTTTTTATTTGGAGTAGAACCAAGCGATTCATATATGGAGGCTATCCCACTTCCAAACAACCATCCAGTTTCTCTTCGCCCCCGTAAAAGGGGAGATCGTATTCTGATAAACAGTCACCATAGAAAAGTTAGCAGATTGTTGATTAACCAAAAAATCCCTTTAGATCAACGAAACAATCTGGTGGTTTTAGAACAAGATAAACAAATACTGGCTATTCCTGAAATTGCGATCAGTGATTTGAGTAAGGAATTAAAAAATGGTATAATGAAGGATACAATTTATATCCAGAAAATAGATAGGTAAAAAAGATGTTAGAACAAGATATCAAAAAGATACTCATTTCCCACGATGAAATCGTGACTGCAGCACGTGAACTTGGTAAAAAACTGACAGAAGATTATCAAGGGAAAAATCCGATTTTAGTAGGAATTTTAAAAGGGTCAGTCCCATTTATGGCGGAATTGATCAAACATATTGATACGCATATTGAGTTGGATTTTATGCTAGTGTCTAGTTATCATGGTGGAACATCAAGCTCAGGCGTGATTAATATCATCAAAGATATAGACCAAGACATTAAGACCGAGATATTCTCTTTGTTGAAGATATCATTGATACTGGTAAAACTCTTAAGAGTTTGAAAGAATTGTTTGAAGGACGTCAACCAGCATCTGTTAAAATTGCTACCTTGTTAGATAAACCTGAAGGACGCTTGGTTGAGATTGAAGCAGATTACACTTGCTTTACCATTCCAAACGAGTTTGTTGTGGGCTATGGTTTAGACTACGATGAAAACTATCGAAACCTTCCTTATATCGGAGTATTGAAAGAAGAAGTGTATTCAAAATAGAGGAAACTAGATGAAAAATAACAAAAACAATGGTTTTGTCCGAAATCCTTTTCTGTACTTATTGATTATTGTAGCTGCTGTTACAGGTTTTCAGTATTTCTTTGCTGGAAATAGTATCGGACAAAGTCAGCAGATCAATTATACAGAATTGGTAAAAGAGCTTAAATCAGACAACGTCAAGGAAATTAACTACCAGCCAAACGGTAGTGTCATTGAAATTTCCGGTACTTATAACAAAGCAAAAACCAGCAAGGATGATACAGGGGTTCAATTTTTCACTCCAAGTCCAAGTAAGGTGACTCGCTTCACGAGTGTGATTTTACCGTCTGATTTGACTGTTCAAGAATTACAAAACTTAGCATCCGAACATAAGGCTGACATCACTATTAAACGGGAAAGCTCAAGTGGAATGTGGATTACCATTCTGACTTCAATCGTTCCCTTTGTGATTGTCATGTTCTTCTTCTTCTCCATGATGAATCAAGGTGGTAGCGGTGGCGCCCGCGGTGCTATGAATTTCGGCCGTAACAAAGCGCGTGCTACCAATAAAGAAGATATCAAGGTTCGTTTCAGATGTAGCAGGGGCTGAAGAAGAAAAACAAGAACTCGTTGAAGTGGTTGAATTCTTAAAAGATCAAAAACGCTTTACAAAATTGGGTGCCCGTATCCCAGCAGGTGTTCTTCTTGAAGGCCCTCCGGGAACTGGTAAAACCCTTCTAGCAAAAGCAGTAGCAGGTGAAGCCGGAGTACCATTCTTCAGTATTTCAGGTTCTGACTTTGTTGAAATGTTTGTCGGTGTCGGTGCAAGCCGGGTTCGTTCTCTATTTGAAGATGCCAAAAAAGCAGCACCAGCCATTATCTTTATCGATGAGATCGATGCTGTTGGACGTCAACGGGGAGTTGGCCTTGGTGGGGGAAATGATGAACGGGAACAAACCCTCAACCAGCTCTTGATTGAGATGGATGGTTTTGAAGGAAACGAAGGCATCATCGTGATTGCAGCCACTAACCGTTCAGATGTATTGGACCCAGCCCTCCTTCGTCCAGGTCGTTTTGACCGGAAGGTTTTAGTTGGCCGTCCAGATGTAAAAGGACGTGAAGCTATCTTGCGTGTCCATGCTAAAAACAAACCATTAGCCAAAGATGTCGACTTGAAACTAGTTGCCCAACAAACACCGGGATTTGTTGGAGCGGATCTTGAAAATGTCTTAAACGAAGCAGCTCTGGTAGCGGCTCGTCGCAATAAGAAGGTTATTGATGCATCTGATATTGATGAAGCAGAAGACCGTGTGATTGCTGGTCCATCTAAGAAAGACAGAACAGTTTCTCAAAAGGAACGTGAATTGGTTGCTTACCATGAGGCAGGGCATACCATTGTTGGTTTAGTCTTATCTAATGCTCGTGTTGTTCACAAGGTGACCATCGTTCCACGTGGACGTGCTGGTGGTTATATGATTGCTCTTCCAAAAGAAGACCAAATGCTTCTTTCTAAAGAAGATATGAAAGAACAATTGGCTGGATTGATGGGGGGACGTGTTGCAGAAGAAATTATCTTCAACGTTCAAACCACAGGGGCTTCTAATGACTTTGAGCAAGCGACCCAAATGGCTCGTGCTATGGTAACGGAATATGGAATGAGTGAAAAACTTGGTCCAGTTCAATACGAAGGCAACCATGCTATGTTTGGAGCTCAAACAACTCAAAAATTCATTTCAGAGCAAACTGCATATGAAATTGATGAAGAAATAAGAAGTCTTTTGAATGAAGCTCGCAATAAAGCAGCTGAAATCATCCAGAACAATCGTGAGACCCACAAATTGATTGCAGAAGCCTTGTTGAAATACGAAACCTTGGACAGTGTTCAAATTAAGTCATTGTATGAAACAGGTAAAATGCCAGAAGATACTGATTTAGAATTAGAAAAAGAATCTAAACCATTATCTTATGAAGAAATTAAATCTAAAATGGAAGAAAATAAGTAATATACTTTATAGTCTTCTAAAGCTTTTAGAAGGAGCCGAAATTTTCGGATCCTCAGATTGAAGATAAAGTCTTCTAAAAACTTTCCTTAGGTGAGATCGGACGTCAGCGAACTTCTAAGAAGTTCCATGACTAATTATTGAGCCTAAGGTCTCAATAATTCCGAGTGCCTGAAACTATTATGTTTCAGGCACTTTTCTCACGGCGGAAAAGTTTCTAATTTTCCTAAATGACTAAAAATAAAAGTAATTTTTTGAAAAGCATCTTGCTTTTTTATGTAAAACAATAGTTTATTTATATTCAAGGGAGCCGAAATTTTCGGCTCCTTTCTTTCAAAAAAGTATTGACAGATGAAAATGAACTGATATAATAGAATACGTTGTAAAAATGGTCCGTTGGTCAAGGG